>ERZ1026901.73-NODE-73-length-87790-cov-18.720260_pt1 | contig 87790 bp, 68 predicted proteins | sample MGYA00380179_ERZ1026901 | MGnify/ENA primary metagenome ERZ1026901 (study PRJEB33269, sample SAMEA4719815) | human gut metagenome | biome: human-associated habitat; feature: organic feature; material: feces | place: Cameroon | collected 2013-10 ... | reverse complement strand
AACCCCTATGCCAAGATTGAGAATCTTGTATCCTAACCATTAGATGAATCGACCAACGGACATCTTTGAGAATCCTGGCGGAAGGAGGGGGATTCGAACCCCCGGTACGAGAAATTCGTACGGCAGTTTAGCAAACTGCTGGTTTCAGCCACTCACCCATCCTTCCAGAGTTCGTTACCGAATCGCCAAGCATTGTCTCTCAAATGCGGGTGCAAAGTTAGCCATTTATTTTCGTCCCGCCAAATTTATCGGAATCTTTTTTCTAAAAATCTTTCTCTTTGCAGTTTTCTCCTTATTGATTTTGCGTTTTCTGTGCTTTTCTCGTCCAAAAGCCACCATCCACCCCTATCATCACAGGACCACGAGGCGACACAGACGTCTTCGGCAGCGAGGGACTGCCGAAGTGCGCATTTTTGTTTCATCACGAGGTTGCAAAATTTTCTCCCTGAGGAAACGCATTTTCTCTTTTCTGAGCAGGCACAGAGGGAGGCAGACGAGGACGAAAGAGAGGGGCGGTTACCGGAGCAACCAGGACCACACACTGTCCAAGGCGACTGCGTCAGAGTTTCACGGCAGAGATATCCACCAGATGGTTGACGATGGCATAGATGGTGAGGCCGGCCGGCGAATGGATCTGTAGCTTGCGGGCAATATTCCGACGGTGGGTAATGACGGTATTGGTCGAGATGCATAGGTGGTCGGCAATCTCCTTGTTTGTCATTCCCTGGACGACTCCGATGACCACGTCGCGCTCGCGGTCGGAAAGGGCCTCGCCATTGTCGGCATTCTGACCCAGCATCGATGAGATCTTGACGCTGACGTCGTCGCGCTTCAACTTCTTCTCATGGCGACGTACGGCGGGGATGAAGATGTGGTCCTCCACCTCAGCATGGGAAGAGAGCCAACGCTCACAGTTATATAGATTGTAAAGCGTGGCGGTGAGCTGGTTGTTGTGGAGGCTGTCGGAGGGAAGATACTTGATGATAATGCTCTTCAACTCACGAAGTTTCAACTCGTTCTGTCCGTGGTGGCGCGAGAAGGTGTGGATGTCGTACTGGTCGCTGGCCTTGCCCTGGATCAGTTGCTCGACATAGGGGAAGAGGGACTTCTCCTCAAACTGCATGTGATTGCGAATAGAGCGGGCATACTCGTCGAAGAGTTTCATGATCAAGCGAGCGAGGTTGTTGCTCTCGTCGAGGGCGCGTTCCAGTTCGCGCCGGATGGCCGGAAGCTGGTAGCCGAGGTAGTACTCGTGGCTCGCACGGAGATACTTGACGAGCGTGGGCAGGGAAATGCGGTCGGTATCGTCGAAGTCGCGATAGCCATTGATCGTGAAATTGACGACGGTGAGGAAGGTATAGGTATCTACCTGCTCCTGCTCGCAGACCTCGCGGACCGTCTTGTCGCCAAAACCGAGATGGATGCCAAAGCTGCCGAGACTTTGGAGCAAGTCGTAATTGTCGCGGATAAGGCTGATCATCTTATCCTCTTCCTGGTATGTTTTCTGAATTTTCATCTTGTTCTTTCTTTTGCCTACACTGCAGGGGTTATTTCACGTTGCAAAGTAACATAATTTCCTGCTATTATACAATCATCATTTATGGGTATTTTAGCTTCGCGCCCTGTCGGTGGAAATCGTCCTTCGACGAAGCCTCCTCACAGGAAGCCACCGCATTATTCGTCCGCAAAGGTACGAAAAAACTCTTTTTCCGAAGTCTCTTCGCAGGGAAAAATACACAAAACAATGTGCCTTATCCCCATGATTAGGTATAGTGCACCATCCCTTGCACGGGGCCTTGGAGCGATTTTTGCACATTCATTGCTCACAAAGAGGCTTTACGATTTGCAGATATGGATGTTTTTAAGTATTTTTGCATCGGAAATCGGTCATGAGAACGTTTGGGCACCCCGGTGGACGGAACACGAAGCTGGCTGCCGCTGCGTTCAAACACATGCCGCAAGTTGAACAACAATCTAAAGACAGACATCCATACAGCGCATCAAATAATCTAAAATAGCAACAATGGAAAATCAAGAAACAAAACCAATCGAATTGTCCGAGAGCGCGTTTCGCGAGCTCAAACCGGACGAAAAGTACGAGCCGGTGATGAGTCCGGACAAGAATTATCCCGAGGTCAACGCATGGTCTGTGACCTGGGGCGTGCTCATGGCGGTGCTCTTCTCTGCCGCCGCTGCCTATCTGGGACTGAAGGTGGGCCAGGTCTTCGAGGCCGCTATCCCCATCGCTATCATCGCCATCGGCCTTTCCTCGGCGGCAAAGCGCAAGAACGCTCTCGGCGAGAACGTCATCATCCAGAGTATCGGAGCTTGCTCGGGCGCTATCGTGGCAGGCGGCATCTTCGTCATGCCGGCCATCTACATGCTCGACCTGCATGCCGACTTCCTCAGGATCTTCATCGCCGCGGCCCTCGGTGGTGTCTTGGGTATTCTGTTCCTGATTCCTTTCCGCAAGTATTTCGTCAAGGACATGCACGGAAAGTATCCCTTCCCCGAGGCAACGGCTACGACCCAGGTGCTCGTCTCGGGCGAGAAGGGCGGCAGCCAAGCCAAACCGTTGTTGCTGGCAGGCATCATCGGCGGACTCTATGACTTCACCGTGGCCACCTTCGGATGGTGGAACGAGCAGGTGACAAGCCGCGCCGTGGCCTTTGGCGAGACGATAGCCGAGAAGGCCAAGCTGGTCGTGAAACTCAACACGGGTGCTGCCGTGCTCGGACTGGGATACATCATCGGCCTCCGTTACGCCTTCATCATCTGCATGGGATCCATCTGCGTATGGTGGATCATCGTGCCCGCCATGGCCATTATCTTCCCCGACACGGTACTGAACCAATGGGATCCGACCATCACCACCGCCGTGGGCGATATGACGCCTGAGCAGATCTTCACTTCCTACGCTCGCTCCATCGGCATCGGCGGCATCGCCATGGCCGGCATCATCGGTATCGTCAAGAGCTGGGGCATCATCAAGGGTGCTGTGGGCCTGGCGGCACGCGAGATGAAGGGCAAAGGCGCCGCTGACAAGGACGTCATCCGCACGCAGCGCGACATTTCCTTCAAAATCATCGCTGTGGGATCGGTCCTCACCCTGATCATCACCTTCCTCTTCTTCTACTTTGGCGTGATGAACTTCAACCTTCTCCATGCCGTAGTGGCCATTCTCCTGGTGGCTATCATCGCTTTCTTGTTCACCACCGTGGCTGCCAACGCCATTGCCATCGTCGGCTCCAACCCAGTATCGGGCATGACGCTGATGACGCTGATTCTCGCCTCGGTCGTCATGGTGGCGGTCGGTCTGACGGGAAAGGCTGGTATGCTGGCCGCACTCCTGATGGGTGGAGTGGTCTGCACGGCACTGTCTATGGCTGGTGCTTTCGTCACCGACCTCAAGATCGGCTACTGGCTCGGTACCACGCCGAAGAAGCAGGAGACCTGGAAGTTCCTTGGCACGATCATCTCTGCCGCCACCGTCGCTGGCGTGATGATGCTATTGGACAAGACCTACGGCTTCAAGGGTGACGCGCTGGCTGCTCCGCAGGCCCACGCCATGGCTGCCGTCATCGAGCCGCTGATGAGCGGACAGGGCGCACCGTGGCTGCTCTACGGCATTGGCGCCGTCATGGCCTTGGTGCTCGACCGCTGCAAGGTGCCTGCACTGGCCTTCGCGCTCGGTATGTTTATCCCCATCCAGCTCAACTTGCCGCTGCTCGTGGGTGGCGCAGTCAACTGGTTTGTCACCACACGCAGCAAGGACGAGGAGCTGAACAAGGCGCGTGGCGAAAAGGGTACGCTTATCGCGTCGGGCTTCATCGCCGGTGGTGCGCTGATGGGTGTGGTCTCCGCCCTGCTGAAGTTTAGCGGCGTGGAGTTTGACTACACCGACTGGTGGAACAACCACCTCTCAGAAGTACTCTCACTGGTGGCCTACATCGCATTGATCATCTATTTCGTCTTTGCGACCAGGGTCAGCAAGAAGGACATAGAGTAAACCTCTTTGATGCCCGGCGCCGATGCGCCGAGCATCATTACGACATAAATCACAACGACAGACATCATTACGACAGACGGGCGGCTGCTATCATGCAACCGCCCGTCTCTTCGTATAGGGTTTCTGTTCTACCGACTACATCTTGCCTGCGTCGCCCAGGTAGCTGTCCTTGAAACCAAGGAAATAGAGCACGCCGTCGAGACCAATCGTCTTGAGGTTCTGCGGCGCATTGGCCTGGACACGGGGCTTGGCATGGAAGGCAATGCCCAGTCCGGCCTCGCTGATCATCGGCAGGTCGTTGGCGCCATCGCCTACGGCAATGGTCTGGGCGAGGTTGACCTTCTCCACCTGGGCGATGAGACGCAAGAGTTCGGCCTTACGCTTGCCATCGACGATCTCGCCAAGGTAGCGACCGGTCAACTTGCCGTCTTCTCCCACCTCCAGCTCGTTGGCATAGACATAATCGATACCATAGCGACGCTGCAGGGCCTCGCCAAAATAGGTGAATCCACCACTGAGGATAGCGATCTTGTAGCCGTAGGTCTTCAGGACGCGCATCAAGCGGTCCGTACCCTCCGTGATCGGCATCTCGTCCACGATCTCAGCCATGACACTGGCATCAAGACCTTTGAGCAAAGCCACGCGACGGGTAAAACTCTCCTTGAAGTCTATCTCGCCACGCATGGCACTCGCCGTGATGGCAGCCACCTCGTCATAGACACCATTGCGACGCGCCAGCTCGTCGATACACTCCGCCTGAATCAGCGTAGAGTCCATATCGAAGCAGATCAAACGGCGCATGCGGCGATACATATCATCCTTCTGGAAAGAGAAGTCCATCTCCTTCTCCTGAGACAAGCGCATCAGTTCGCGCTGCATCTCCTCACGGTCGCGGGGATTGCCACGCAATGAGAACTCCACACAAGCTCGCATGTTCTTCTGCGGATGGACGATGCTCTGACGGCCTGTGAGGCGACGGATGGCATCAATATTCAGTTCCTGACGGGTCACGACGTCGGTGGCAGCAGCAATCTGACTGGCTGACAAGCCGCGGCCGATGATCGTAAGGATGTAGCGGTTTTTGCCCTGCCGGTCCACCCACTTCTCATACTCCTCGTCACCAATGGGTTCGAACTCGATGTTCACACCCAGCTCGGTAGCCTTGAAGAGCAGGTTCTTCATCACATTGCCCGATGTCTGCTCGTCAATGCGAAACAATATGCCCAGACAGAGCGTACTATGGATATCAGACTGGCCAATATCCAAAATCTGCGCATTGCCCTGCGCGAGAATATCCATGATGGAGGCTGTCAGACCAGGACGGTCCACACCCGTTATACTAACCAAGATTTGTTCTCTCTTTACCTTGTTGTCTTCCATATAAAACTAAAACCATTATTTACTGCGGCGTCGCAAGGCGTGGTAGGCCCTTGCGACAGTCGGGGCGCGGACAAGGTCAATCTGCCTTGCCGCTAAGCCCCATTGCTTGTCATTGATTATCCTTTATGGGTGAAGTGTATACTATCACTACCAAAAATCTCTTTTTACCTATATTTTATTGTATGCCCCGCTTGTCGAGCGCATCGGCATAGTCCTTCGCATTGCGCTGGTGCTCCTCGTAGGTCTTGGCAAAATTGTGGGACCCACTGAAGTCGGGCTTGGCACACATATACATATAATCGTGGTGCGCATAGTCGAGCACGGCGTCGATAGCTGCCACGGAGGGGATGCGAATCGGGCCCGGTGGAAGTCCTTTGTGGCGGTAGGTGTTGTACGGACTGTCGGCGGAAAGCATTTCCTTATAGATGCGCTTGGCTTTGAAATTGCCCGTGGCAAATTTCACGGTCGGGTCGGCCTGGAGGCGCATACCATCGTTGAGGCGGTTAATGTACATACCCGCCACCTTCGGCATTTCGCTCTCATCATTGGTCTCCTCATCGACAATGCTCGCCAAGGTAATCACCTCGTTTTGCGAAAGTCCCATGTCCTGGGCCTTCTTCATGCGGTCCTCATTCCAAAAGCGCTTGCTCTCTTTGTCCATCCGCTTAAGAAAATCGCTCACGCTGATGTCCCAATACAAATCATAAGAGTTGGGAATAAACATTCCGACAACGGTCTCCGGGGTGTACCCGTAGCGCTTGCAGACCTTCGGATCGTTGAGGGAGTCGAGTAGCTCGGCAGAGGTGAACATCAGTACACGGCTCACCTCGCGGGCCAAGTCGGCCTTCGTGCGCACCGACTTCAACGTCAGCGTCTCCGAGGCCTGGGCTCCATTGTGGATATGGCGGTAGGTTTGAAGCGCACCCTCACTTCCCACGCGGTAACGGCCGGTCTGAATGTTATCGGCATAGTCGGACCACAGCAGCAACCTGCGGAACACTTGGTAGGGGACGGGCTTTGAAACGCGTTTCACTTTGACCAACACGGAATCGATGTTGTCGTCAGTATCAATACGGATGCAGGTATTGCCAGCACCACCAGCCATACTTGAAAAGAACAAATAATAGACGATAGCGGCGAGCACAACAGCCACGACGGCCAATGCCTTCCACTTGTTACCGGAACTTCCCTTGCGTCGGGTGGAGCGTCTTTTCTTCTTTACCATGATATACTGCTATTCGATTAGCGAGTGCAAAGGTAGCTAAAATCAAGTAAAAGACGCTTCTTTGAAACCACGTTTTATCTTTTTTTGAACTTAAAAAGCACTTATGTCTATAAAAAACGGTAATTTTGCGGCATCATGTACAGAGCGCGCCACCAAACGAAAGCGATAGGGAAAGCCATTGGGAGAACAGTCATGCTGCTACTCCTGCTGGCAGGATGGGGTACGACGGAAGCAAAACGGCACGCAAAGACGGACGACGTGCTCAACCTGGTGGCCTCCTATCCCGCGCTGATATGCTCTACCCCACCCGACTCCTTCACCACCTTCAGCTATGCCAAGGTGCTGATCAACGTCGATCGGCGCAACCTGACACTCGCCACCGCGCCTACCTTGTTCTATCTGATGCATGACAACCGCCGCCACTTTCTCTCTGAAAGTTATGTGCGGCTCACCTACCACCGCGACCGAGACGACGTCATCGAACCGCTGCTCTATCTCTCAACCATCTACAACCGCCACCGAACGCTCCCCAACCTGCGCGTCTATCTCCTACCGTCTCCCTACGAACCCACACTGTTTGCCGGGCATATTCTCTCGCCGCTCTGTCCGGAGAACCGCAGCTTCTACCGCTATCGCACACGGACGGACGAGGACGGACTGCTGCGACTGTTCTTCAAAAGTCGCATACGCAACACCCAACTGCTACGCCGAGGATGGGTGACGATCGAGAAGGGTACGGGCAGAATCCGAAGATTCCGATTCGAGGGCGAATATGACATGGTGGCTTTCATCACGGAAGGGGAGATGGGCTCGGAGGGGATCCCGTCGCTCTTCCCGAAGGACTGTAGCCTCAACGGTACGTTCAACTACTTTGGCAACCGGCTGCATGCGTACGTCAGTACTTATCCTCAGCTCCCCGAACTGCTTCCCAACCTACCCAAAGTCAGCAACGACCCGATACTCATGGACAGTATCCGGCCCGTAGCACTGGACAGCCTCGAACTACAACTGGCTGCCACCTACAACCGCCCAGCCAAGGACACAACCGCCAAGGACACCATAGCCTCAGACAGCATGGCGAGGAAACGGACCAACTGGGTCAAGCGCATACTGTGGGACATGATCGGCGACAACATCCTCAACCGTATCAGCGCGCGCTTCGGTAGCAATGACCAGGGATACGTGCGCTTCAACCCGCTCTTCAACCCGCTCTATATGGGATATAGCGAGCGACGCGGACTGTACTACAAGTTTAAGATGCAGGGCAACTACCGCTTCAACGACAATAGTGAACTATCCACAACACTCAGGCTGGGCTATTCCTTCAAACAGAAGCAACTGTTCTACAACCTCCCCGTGACGTGGCGCTTCAACAAGCGGCGCAACGGCTTCGTCTATTTGCAATACTCCAACGGCAATCGTATCACCGACTCGCGCGTGCTGGAGGCGATCAAGGGCACTACGACGCGAGACACCATCCAGTGGGACACCCTTGGCCTCGACTACTTCAAGGACTCTCGACTACAGCTCTCGGCGGGGATTGATCTCGACCCTTCGCGACTGGCCATCGAGACGGGTGTCGTCTTCCACCGTCGTACGGCCCTCAACAAATATGGTTTCGACCTCACCAACCGACCGAGCACCTATCGCTCCTTCGGTCCCTTTGTCAAACTCACCTGGCGCCCCCTCACCGACCGGGTGCCATTAGCATTCTCCATGCGCTACGACCAAGGAATCGAGTGGTTGTCCAGCAACCTCCGCTACTCGCGACTGGAACTGGACGGACAATACATCCGCAACCTCTCGCGCATGCGGAGTCTGTCGCTGCGGGCAGGTAGCGGATTCTATCTCGACAAGGTGGGAAACACCTACTTTGTCGATTACCACAATTTTCATGAGGAATATGTTCCTGGCGGATGGAATGATGAATGGACGGGAGAGTTTGAGGTACTCAACTCCCATTGGTACAACGCCTCTCAATTCTATGCGCGGGCGAATGCCACCTACGAGAGCCCAATGCTTTTCCTCTCCCGCGTCCCCTTACTGGGACGAGCCGTGGAGATGGAACGGTTTCATGTAGGGGCATTGGCCGTCAGCCACTATGTGCCGTACATTGAACTGGGGTATAGTTTCACCAATCGCCTGTTCTCCTTCGGTATCTTCACGGGTATGGCTCCCCACCACTTCGAGGGTGTGGAACTGAAGTTTGGACTGGAGCTTTTCAATAATTGGTAAAAGACTAATTGACCGTAATATGGAAGCAACCCTGCTTGTTCTCGTGCTTCACAAAACAGCGGCCCTGCTTTCTCATATCACTAAGGACTTCACTAAGCACCCACTTGAGCGTATCGTCACGCACAGGACGTGTGACGGGTGCGTAATGGTTGTAGGCTATGTCAAAAGTGGTGCCATAGAGGTGGCAACTATTCTCTGTCGCATTGTGATTGTAGCGGCGGAGCGCTACGACATCCTCCTTGGTACGAAGGAGACTTGAGACAATGAGCTTGTTCATCGGTATGCCCTTCATCTGGAGACTGTCGAGGAAATTGCAGGCAATATCCTGGAGCAGGACGGCGGCTCGGGGCACCAAATAGGGCACACTACGGCTCAACTTGCGCACGTCATAATAGGGATTGCTGCCCACATAGACCAACTCTCCCTTGCGTTTTTCGGCATCGGCGCGGTCGAGGACGGCGCTCACTCCGTGACGCTCGGCTGCCTGCAACTGCACCATCTGGGAGTCGGGAAAGCACTCACGATAGCTGCCAACGCCACGCACACGGGTGCGACGCTCGCTGCCGTCGGGATTGAAGAAGTTGGTCAGCGCAAAAGGAATGTCCGACGAGGCCAACAGACGGGTAGCATCGCTTTCTTTCGTTTCGGCTACCCCACCATCGTTGCTCGCCACCATCTCATCTCCTATACTGTCGGCAGCAGCCAACGACGAGTGGTCTATCTGGTCGGAATAGTGCGTGCCCGCCACATCAGGTCGAATAATCCGGACCAACGCAAGCACACCCGTGACGATAAGGAAACCTAACAAGTAATTCTTCTTGGACAACTTAAACTTCTTCATATTCGGTCGCAAAGTTACAAAAAACACCCGACAAGAATAGTAGGTCTGCCCATCTTTTTATGATGAACAAGACCAAAAAGAGGGCTTTGCCCCATTTTCAGCAGACTAAGGGTTAAGTTTCACCTGGGCATAGCGGATCGCCTTGCTCTCCTTGGAGAGGGAGACGGTATAGGCCGTGCCCTTAATAGTGCGGCGATAGACGTAGCTTGCGCCTTCTATCTGCCAGCAAGTGTCGTGGCGGCTGACGGTGTCGATACGGTGGAAGAAGTCCAACGGGGGAATGGTGTCCATCGTGAGCACTGCTGAGAAACTGCCACTGGCCACGGTCTCCTCATAGGCAGCGATACTCGCCGTGTCGGGGACGAATGGGGTCTCGCTCAAGACGCGGTACTTCGGAAACTGGAGGCCCGTGACCAGCTGGAGATTGACGGGCATCACGGTATCGGTCTCCAACGGGGCAAACACGCTCTGCGGCACACTGTCGGCATCAGAGGGTGTGGAGTTGGTGGCAAGATGGCAAGAGGCCAGGGTGGAAAGGCAGATGATATAAAGCAGCTTTCTCATGTTTATTTTCCTTCTTTTTCGAGTTTTTTGATCCTACGTTGCGCCTTAGCGTAATCGGGACGCAACTCCAAAGCCTTGCGGTAGTTTTTGATGGCAGCAGCCGTAAGGCCCTCGCTCTCGCATTCTTTCCCCATCACGAAGTATTCCGTTGCAAGTTTTTCCAAGAACTTCTCCCGAGCAGCCAGCGCTTCCTTGAGGCGCTCGTTCTCCTCGCGCAAGGCATTGAAATGGTTGAGCTTCAAGCGGAACAGGCGCTTACTGGCAGGCTTCTCGATGTCGTAGCGACTGTGGATGGCAAGAAAGAACTGGTCAATGAAACGTCCATAGTCTCCCTTCTCCCAGGCGCGGGCAGCATCATAATACTCCTTGTCGGCCTTGGACTGTCGTAATACGCGCCCGATCAGTCCGGCATCATTGTAGTTGCGGGCAAAGCCGAGTACCTCGTCTTTCACAAAGATGTCGCTCCGACGCACGGGAGCGTGCAGGCGAATGCCCTCCAAGGAGGTGCAACGGGAGAGCGCCACATAGGTCTGGCCACCCGCAAAGGCTCCATGGCCTAAGTCGATATCAGCTCGTTGGAATGTCAGTCCTTGGCTTTTGTGGATGGTAATAGCCCAGGCGAGTTTCAAGGGATACTGAATGTAGGTACCAATCTGCTCCTCCACAATCTTCTTCTCGGTCTCGTCGAAGTGGTAGCGCACGTTTTCCCACAACTCTCGTTCCACCTGGAGCTGGTCGGCCGTCTCTGTCTGCACATAGAGAAGGCCAGCTTCCTCGTCAATACCGGTGACTACCCCCAGCGTTCCATTGACCCATAGATGGTCTGCATTGTTCTTGACGAACATCACCTGGGCACCTACCTTCAATTGAAGTGTCAAAGGTGTGGGTAAGGAACTTTCAGGAAACTCACCATTGATTTCCCCTACGAGCTCTATGTTGTCGCCAGGCAACTTCGACAACTCCTCAGAATTGATCCAGTCGGCATTGTCGCGCGTCGTGGAAAGAGTGATAGAGAGGCTTCCCGAAGGTGCGTCGGCCGGTTGCGAGCGTTGCGACACGCGGGCATTGAGGGCGGCGAGGTCTGCAGGTATCACGCGATTGGTGCGAATGTGGTCAAGGATGGAGATGAAATGGGGATCGGTCTGTCGATAGACCTTCCTCAGTTCGATACTGACCAAGGGGAAGGAACGAAAGATATGGGCATTGAAAAAATAGGCTCCCTTATAGAAAGGTTCAAGGAGCTGGCGGTCCTCCTCTTTCAGAACAGGCTCCAACTGATAGATATCTCCCACGAAGAGCATCTGCTTGCCTCCAAACGGCTCGCGCATCTTATGACAGTAGATGCGCAGGACCTTGTCGATGAAGTCGATAATATCGGCTCGCACCATCGACACCTCGTCAATGATTATCAACTCCACCTCGCGCAGGAGCTTGATCTTTTCGCCATTATAGCGCAGCGTCTTGCGGATATTGCGTGCCGTATAACGGGTGTCGGTAGGCAACAACGGATGGAAGGGGAGTTTGAAGAAGGAATGGAGCGTAGCGCCTCCAGCATTGATGGCAGCAATGCCCGTCGGCGCAAGGACGACGTGCTTCTTCTTGGTCGTAGCAGCAATATAGCGGAGGAAGGTAGATTTGCCTGTCCCCGCCTTGCCCGTCAGGAAGAGAGAGTTATGCGTGAACTGGACAATCTGGAGTGCCTGTTGCAACTCCTGATTGTCCAGATCCACTTTTTCTATAGTCGGTCCAGCCATGTCCTTTCGTTACCGATATTATAGCTGTTCGGCACGAGGACGCTGAGCCGGGGCGATACGCTGATGGCCTTCCGTCGATCCCGTCTTTCCTGACGACTGACTTGACTTGCCGGAAGAGGCGTTCGACTTGTTGGCAGAGGAGCCACTGGTCTCTGTCTTCGACTTGTGGTCGCCTTCGCCATGTCGAGGTTCCCCTGAGGCACCAGCCTCCTGCGGCATAGGCTCTCCATTCTCGTCCAGCAACTCTTCCTCCACATCTTCCTGGGGGTGGCGACGATTGCGATAATAGAGGTCGAGCGTATCGTTTTTGGCAGTCGAGACTACCGAAGTGACACATTGATAGGTCGAGGCCTCGATCTCGTCAGGGTCGGGAGCTGGCCACTTGCCCTTGTATTTCTCGTGATAGCGTGCGTCGGCATGAAGCATCTTGATAAACTCGCCACAGACGGGGAGTGCGGTCTTGGAACCCTGACCGAGAGCTCCCGTTCGGAAATGGATGCTCCGATACTCGCCACCTACCCAGCATCCGACAACAAGTTTGGGGCTGACCGCCATAAACCAAGCGTCGGCGTGATTGTTGGACGTACCTGTCTTGCCACCCCAATCCGTATCGCCGTTAGGCTGGATGTAGTGGTTGAGGCTCATACTCGTGCCACGCGGCTCCATGCGTCCGCCTTTGAGCAACTCCTGCATGAAGAAAGCTGACCGGTAGGGAATGGCTTGCTTCTGATCGTCGGGACCATGGTAGATTTCATTGCCGTCCTTATCTACAATCCGCGTCACCAATACGGGCGAGTGGTGCTTGCCGTCATTGGCCACGGTGCAATAACTATCTGTCAGGTCCAAGAGATTGACATCGCTCGATCCCAAGGCCAACGACGGTTCGTCGGCAAGCGGACTGGTGATACCCATGTCCTGGGCCGTACGGATGATATTGGGTATTCCCATCTCCTGACCGAGCTTGACGGCAATGGAGTTGATACTCTGGGCAAAGGCGCGCTTGAGCGTGACGCTATCGCCCGAGAAGCGTCCATTGGCGTTGGTAGGCCGCCAGGTATTGTACTCGCCAGTCTTCTTGTCAAGCACCTCCATCTGAATATACTCGTCTCGGCGCTTGTCACAGGGAGTAACTCCCTGATTCATTGCCTCGGTATAGACAAAGAGTTTGAAGGTGGATCCTGGCTGACGCTCTGTCGTCACCTTGTCATACTTCCACGACTCAAAATCAATATCACCCACCCAAGCACGTACCGCTCCAGTCTGCGGCTCCATGGCTACCAGTCCGGTATGCATGAAACTCACCATATAGCGGATGGAGTCGAGCGTGGACATCTCCTTCTCTATCGAGCCTCGTTCGTAGTCGAAAAGTCTGACCATGTGCGGCTTGTTGAGATAGTGGAGCACACTGTCGGGGTTGTTGGGGAAGCGCTGTTGAAGGGCGCGATAGACGGGAAGGCGCTGGGCTATCTCCTCGATAAACCCGGGCAACTCCTTGCCGGTCTCGTCACACCAAGGATTCATACCATTCCATCCCTTCGCATCACGATGGATGTACCAATGGCGGTCGAAATTGCGCTGGATCTGCTCCATCTGCTTCTTGACGGCCTGCTCGGCATACTCCTGCATCTGCAGGTCGATGGTGGTATAAATCTTCAGACCCGCACTATACAGGTCATAGCCATTCTCCTTCAACCACGGGTCGAGGTATTTGGAGACGGCCTCACGGAAATACAATGCCTTGCCGCCATAGTATTCCTCCACATGAAGTTCAGCACCAAGCTCGCGTTTGGAGTAGCGCTCGTAGTCAGACTGCGACATGTCGCCATGCGTCACCATATTGTAGAGCACGGTATTGCGACGCGCCATGGAGTTTTTGGGGTGCGAAATGGGATTGTAGGAAGTCGTGGCCTTGAGCATTCCCACGAGGGTGGCACACTGGTCGGGCGTCAATTGACTGGGTTTGCAGTCGTAATAGGTCTTGGCCGCCGTCATGATACCAAAGGAGTTGTTGCCAAAATCTACTGTGTTGGCATACATCGTGAGAATCTGCTCCTTGGAATAGACAAACTCCAGCTTGGTGGCAACAATCCACTCCTTGCTCTTCATGATGAGCATGCGCACACCCGGCACCTTTCCCAAGAGTCCTGTAGAACTCTGGGATCGGGTACTGAACATATTCTTTGCCAGCTGTTGCGTAATGGTGGAGGCACCACGGGCTCCGCTATGAAGCAGAGCGTCCTTCAAGGCACCACCCAATCCCAGGAAATCGACGCCATGATGGCTATAGAAACGCTCGTCCTCGGTATCGACCAAAGCCTTCCAGAATACTGGATTGACCTGCTCATACTGTACAGGGGTGCGGTTCTCCTTGAAATACTTACCGATAAGTTTGCCGTCCGAGCTGTAGATCTCGGACGCGGCAAAGGTGGGCGGTTCCTGTATCTCCATAAAACCGGGACTCTTGCCAAAGAGCCAAAGGAAATTGACATCGACCATGCCGAGATAGAGGAAGAAGGCAACGATAGTCGATACGATGCCTACCGCCGTCTTGGTGTACCATGGACGGCCCTTATAAAGGTGTGCATACCAAGGGAAGAAGCCCTTGATGGCTCGCCAAGTGTTTCGTAAAAACTTCATGTTTTTAACTTCTAATTAAGAACTATGGTCGAGGGATGTCAAAGCGGTCTGAGAGGCTTTCTTCCTGCTTCTATCCGCTCGTCGATATAAGCGATGATCGGCCCCACCTCAACGGGATCAAACCAACGCATCTCCTCGTCGCGCTTATACCATGTCAGCTGCTTGCGGGCATAGCGTCGCGTGTTGCTTTGTATTCTGTCGATGGTCTGCTCCATCGTCACCAGGCCGTCCAGATAGTCGAACATCTCCTTGTAACCCACGGTGTTGAGCGCATTGAGATGGCGATAAGGAATCATCCGCAACGCCTCTTCGGAGAAACCGTCGGCAAGCATCTGTTCCGTCCGCTGGTTGATGCGCTCATAGAGCAAGGCGCGATCCACGTTGAGCCCTATCTTGACCACCCGAAAAGGGCGCGTCCTGCTTCCCTCGGAGAGGAAAGAGGAGTAAGGTCTCCCGGTCTGGATACAGATCTCTAATGCATGGACGACTCGACGCGGATTTCTTCTATCCACCTTTTCCCAATGGACGGGGTCAAGCTGGCGAAGTTCCTCCACCAAGGGTGGCAACCCCTCTGTGGCCAACCGCTGCTTGAGCAAGGACCGGATGTCATCACGGACCGTCGGAATATCGTCTATTCCCTTGCAGACGGCATCCACATAGAGCATGGAGCCTCCAGAGAGAAGCGCCACCTCCTGGCCCTGCGCCTCCATATCGGCAAGCAGACGGAGCACATCCTGCTCGTACATGCTGGCCGAATAATCGTCGGAGACCGATCGGCTACCAACGAAATAGTGACGCACACGGGCTTGCTGCTCCCTGGTGGGCGCCGCCGTGCCAATGGGAATCTCACGGTAGATCTGACGGGAATCGGCATTGATGACGGGCACCTGGTAGTGCTCGGCCACCCGCAGTGTCAGTTCTGTCTTGCCGACACCCGTAGGACCCGTGATGACGATGAGCGTAAGTGACAATACCGCCTACTTGATAATGCCGCGTTTGGAACCCTCGATGAAGTTGAGAATATACTCTATCTCCTTCGTCACCTGAAGTTCACTGCGCACCTTCTGAATGTTCTCCGCACGCGTTCCTGTCCCATAGATGAGGCGGTAGGCGTTGTGGATAAGCTCGATCAACTCATTGGAGAAGCCATGGCGGCGCAAACCAATAATGTTGATACCCACATAGCGAATCGGGTCGCGACCTGCAATGACGTAGGGAGGAATGTCCATGGAGAAGCGGCTGCCACCCTGGATCATCACATAGCCACCCACGCGGCAGAACTGATGGCAGAGCACTTCGGCAGAGATGATGGCATTGTCGTCAATCTCCACCTCTCCACCCAACTTCGTGGAGTTGCCGATGATACACTTGGAACCGACCACACAGTCGTGGGCGATGTGCATGTTCTCCATCAGAAGATTATTGCTGCCGACGATGGTCGTTCCCTTGGAGAAGGTGCCTCGCGAAATGGTGACATTCTCTCGAATCGAGTTGTTGTCGCCCAACTGGCAAGTGGACTCCTCACCATGGAACTTCAGGTCCTGCGGCTTGGTCGAGATACTCGCTCCTGGGAAGAACTCATTGCCGCTGCCAATGCGTGCGCCCTGATGGATGGTAACGCTATTGAGCAGATGGTTGTTGTCGCCCAGCACCGTATCACGGTCGATGTAGCAGAACGGGCCAATCACATTATTGTCTCCCAGTTTGGCCTCAGGATGAACAAAGGCCATAGGACTGATTTGATTCATAACGATATGCTTGTTTTGAGGGTCAATACTTGGTGGGCGTCTAATGCCGAAAAGTCTCCTACGGAGCTGACGGCAAGACGCCTCTACTTATTTTTGACGATCTGGGCCGTGAACGAAGCCTCTGCCACCACACGGTCGCCTACGAACATGTAGCCCTTCATGGAACTGATGCCGTGGCGGACAGGACCGAGCAGCTCCACCCGGAAGAGGACCGTATCGCCCGGCACAACCTTCTGGCGGAATTTCACATCATCGATCTTAAGGAAATAGGTGGACCAACGCTCAGGATCCTCAATCTGGTTGAGCACCAGCAGACCACCACATTGGCTCATGGCCTCGACCAGCAACACACCCGGCATGACTGGCTCCTGGGGGAAGTGGCCCTGGAAGAAGGGCTCGTTGGAGGTGACGTTCTTCACACCTACAATGCTATTAGCACCCAAAGCGATAACCTTATCTACGAGCTGCATCGGGTAGCGGTGAGGAAGCAACTCTCGGATGCGGTTGTTGTCCATCACGGGTTCCTCGTTGGGATCATAGATGGGCGCCTGCACCTCGTGCTTGCGAATCTCCTTGCGCATGAGGCGCGCAAACTTGTTGTTGACCGTATGGCCGGGGCGGGTGGCAATGATACGTCCCTTGATGGGTTTGCCGATCAATGCCATGTCGCCGATGATGTCGAGGAGCTTGTGGCGCGTACATTCGTTGTTCCACAGGAGTGGCTTGTGCTGGATATAGCCAATGGCCTCGGCGTCGATGCGTGCCACCTTCAGCAGGTCGGCCAGCTGGTCGAGTTTCTCCTGCGGCACCTTGCTCTCATAGATGACGATAGCATTGTCCAAATCTCCACCCTTGATAAGGTTGGCCTGAAGCAAGGGCATGATGTCGCGGACAAAGACGAAGGTGCGGGCAGGCGCGATCTCGTCGGAGAACTTATGAATGTCGTCCAGCGTGGCAAACTGGCTGCTGATAAACTTGGAATTGAACGAGCACATGGCCGTGATCGAGAACTCCTCGTCGGGAAGGATAGTAATGTTGGATCCGTTGTCGTCCGTGATTTCTATCTTCTTGCGAATGATATAGAAGTCCTTGGGAGCGTTTTGGTCCACCAAGCCCACCTCCTTGATTTTCTCGACATACATGACGGCACTTCCGTCCAAAATCGGGAATTCCGGGCCGTTGACCTGTATGAGACAGTTATCGACACCCATGGCATAGAGCGCAGCCATACCGTGCTCTACCGTTCCTACCCTCACGCCCTTGCGCTCCAAGACCGTACCACGCTGGGTATCGGTGACGTTGTCTGCGATGGCATCGATGATCGGCTCGCCCTCCATGTCGATACGCTGTATCTTGTATCCCGTATTCTCGGGTGCAGGATTGAACGTCACGGTGAGGTTCAATCCCGTATGTAGTCCTTTTCCGTAGAGGGAAAAACTACCTTTCAAAGTCTTTTGCTTGCTTGTTTCCATTCCTTGTATGAAGGTTTCAGAATAAATAAAATGACACCCCGCGGTCTATTCTTCCGTGGTTTTCAGGCCGGCCTTAAGCGCGTCCACCTCTTTCTGCAGGGCGTTGATCTGCTTGTAGAGCTCGGGCAGGCGATGGACTACGGCCTGGGCGCGGAAGTAAGGGCGCATCTCCATGGGCGGCGTGCCGATGAGCTGTTGGCCACTCTTGATATTGCCAGGCACTCCCGACTGGGCGCCGAGCATCACCTTGTCGCCGATGGTGATATGGCCGGCTATGCCCACCTGACCACCGAACATACACCACTGGCCCACCTTGGTGCTACCAGCAATGCCAACCTGTGCCGACATCACGGTATGCTCGCCGATATCTGTGTTGTGGGCTATCTGCACGAGGTTGTCGAGCTTCACGCCCTTGCGGACATAGGTGCAGCCCATCGTGGAACGATCGACGCAGGTGTTGGCCCCGATCTCCACATTGTCCTCAATCACGACGATGCCGACCTGCGGTATCTTGTCATACTGTCCCGTCTCCTGGTTGGGTGCGAAGCCGAAACCGTCTGCGCCAATGACCGCACCCGAGTGGAGCGTGACATTGTTGCCAATCTTGCAGTCGTGATAGATGCTGACCTGCGGATAGATGATGCAGTTGTCGCCCAACTTTGCATTGTCCATAATCGTCACGTTGGGGTAGATCTGGCAACCATCGCCCACGACAACTCCGTCGCCGATATAGGCGAAGGCTCCGATATAGACCTCCTTGCCCACCGTGGCCTTGGGCGAGACATACGCCTGGTCGCTCACGCCCACGCGCTTCGGCTTCATGCTCTCATAGAGCTGGAGAAGCTTGGCCACACAGTCGCGGGCATTCTTGACGACAATCATCGTCGCCTGGACAGGCTTTTCGACCTCAATGCTCTCATCGACCAGGACGACGGAGGACTGGGTCTCATAGAGATAGTGGGTATATTTGGGGCTTGCGAGGAACGAAATCGCTCCCGGCTTGCCTTCTTCTATCTTAGCGAAGGTATGGACGACTGCGTTTTCATCGCCTATGACGCGTCCTTGTATGAACGCTGCGATTTGCTGTGCTTTGAATTCCATATAACTCTTTTTTGCTTTGATGATGTTGCAAAGGTAATAAAAAAATGGAGAAGAGCCCGTTTCGACCGCTCTATTTTCATTTTTTTGAGACTATCCGCGACGCGCCAAGGCTGGCGCCAGGTAGGCGCGCGGCCCGAAGGCCACGCCTTGGCACACTACCCTACCGCGTTGATTTTCTCCAATTCCAGGGCCATCTGCTCCTGCAATTCCTTTGCCTTCTGTGCTGCCACCTCGGCGAAATCCGTACCATTGGAGGCATAGATGATGCCGCGGGACGAATTGACCAGCAGGCCACAATCGGCCGTCATGCCATACTTGCAGACCTCCTGCAGGCTTCCACCCTGCGCACCCACACCCGGGACGAGGAGGAAATGGCGGGGCGCCACCTTGCGGATGTCGGCAAACATAGCCCCCTGTGTGGCGCCGACCACATACATCATGTCCTCCTCGTTGCCCCACTGCTGCGAGGTACGGATGACCTTCTCGAACAAACGCTCGCCCTCGGTATCGGTGGTCAACTGGAAGTCGTGGCTGCCCTTGTTGCTCGTCAAAGCCAGGAGGATCACCCACTTGCCAGGATAGCCGAGGAATGGTTTCACGCTATCCTCGCCCATGTAGGGAGCGACGGTCAGCGCATCTACGTTGTACTCTTCAAAGAATGTACGCGCGTACATAATAGAAGTGTTGCCAATATCGCCACGCTTGGCATCGGCGATGACGAAGTGGTGGGGGTAGTTATCTTTCAGATAGGCTACCGTCTTCTCGAAGGCCACCATGCCACTCACGCCCATGCTCTCGTAGAAAGCCAGGTTGGGCTTGTAGGCCACACAATAAGGAGCGGTAGCGTCGATAATGGCCTTGTTGAACTTGAAGATGGCGTCGTCCTCCTCGCGCAGGTGCTCCGGGAGCTTACGCACATCGGTATCCAGTCCTACACAAAGAAACGACTTTTTATTGAAAATCTGATTGACTAATTCTTTTCTGTTCATAATTTCTATGCTATTCTGGTGTGAGAAATGAGCGGTCGCCAACGGCCCTGGCCGTTGGCAAGCTGGCTTACAGTTCGCTCTCTTTCAGTTTCTCGGCATTCTCCGCCACGGTTAGGGCGTCGATCATCGGCTGGATGTTGCCGTTGAGGAAACCCTGAAGATCGTGGGTCGTGAAACCGATACGATGGTCCGTCACGCGTCCTTGCGGGAAGTTATAGGTGCGGATCTTGGCCGAACGGTCTCCCGTGGATACCAAGCTCTTGCGGCGGCTGGCGATGTCGTCGATATACTTCTGGTGCTCCCTGTCGTGGATGAAGGTGTAGAGGCGGCTCAAGGCGCGCTCCTTGTTCTTCGGCTGGTCGCGCGTCTCAGTACACTCGATGAGGATCTCCTCCACCTCGCCCGTGTTGGGGTTCTTCCACGGATAGCGCAGGCGCACACCCGACTCCACCTTGTTGACGTTCTGTCCTCCGGCACCACTCGAGCGGAACGTATCCCACTTGATGTCGCCCTCGTTGATATTGACCTCAAACTTGTCCGCCTCGGGCAATACGGCCACCGTGGCTGCTGAGGTCTGCATACGTCCATTCGACTCCGTGACGGGGACGCGCTGGACGCGATGGACGCCACTTTCATACTTCAATACGCCATAGACGTTCTGGCCGCTGACGGCAAAGTCGATCTCCTTGTAGCCGCCGACAGCACCCTCCGAGGCATCCGTCACGCTCAACTGCCATCCCATGCTGTCGCAATAGCGCTTGTACATGGCAAAGAGGTCGCCCGCGAAGAGGCAAGCCTCGTCGCCACCCGTTCCCGCGCGGATCTCCATCTGCACATTCTTCGCATCCTCGGGATCCTTCGGCACGAGCAGGAGTTTGATCTCCTCCTCCAGCTGGGGGCGCAGCTCCTCGTTCTCGGCAAGTTCCTCGCGCGCCATCTCCTTCATGTCGGGATCGCTCTCGTTGGCGATGATATCCTTGGCCTCGCTGATAGCGTTGATGCAGGCGACGAAGCGCTTGCGCGCATCCATGATGTCGCTGAGATCCTTGTATTCCTTCGTAAGCTTGACGTAGCGTCCCTGGTCGGCGATCACGTCGGGGTCGGTGATCAGGGTCGACACCTCCTCGAAGCGAGCCTCCAGGCCGTCGAGCTTCTCCAATATGTTGTTCTTATCTGCCATTATCTGTGGTAAATATCTGTTTGAGTCCGTCTTTGCTTACTCGTAGTCGAACGTGCCAAACTCTGACTGGATGGTCAGCGACCGCTTGCCCTCCTCGATATGGCCGACCACCTGTGCGTCGATGTTGAAACTCTTGCTGAGGGCGATGACCTTCTCGGCCATCTCCGGACGGACGTAGATCTCCATACGGTGTCCCATGTTGAAGACCTGGTACATTTCCTTCCAGTCCGTGCCCGAGCAGTCGTGGATGATCTGGAAGAGAGGCGGCACGGGGAACATGTGGTCCTTGACCACCCTGCAGTTGTCACCCACGAAGTGGAGCACCTTGGTCTGCGCGCCACCCGTGCAATGGACCATGCCATGGATCTCCGGGCGCATCTCGTCGAGCAGGCGCTTGATGACGGGCGCGTAGGTGCGGGTGGGCGACAAGACCAGCTGGCCCACGTTGAGCGGGGTGCCATCGGCCGGGTCCGTCAGTTTGTGCTTGCCGCTATAGACCAGTTCCTCGGGCACGGCATGGTCGAAACTCTCAGGGAACTTCTCGGCCAGATATTTGGCGAAGACATCATGGCGGGCCGAGGTCAGGCCGTTGCTGCCCATGCCGCCATTGTAGCGCTTTTCGTAGGTGGCCTGTCCCGTGGAACTGAGTCCGACGATGACGTCGCCCGGGCGGATGTTGGCGTTGTCGATGACGTCGCTCCTGCGCATGCGGCAGGTCACGGTAGAATCGACGATGATCGTCCTCACGAGGTCGCCTACGTCGGCCGTCTCGCCACCTGTGGGCCAAATACCTATTCCCATCTCGCGCATCTCAGCCAGCAGGTCGTCCGTGCCGTTGATGATGGCCGAGATGACTTCGCCCGGGATGAGCATCTTGTTGCGTCCGATGGTAGAGGAGACCAGGATGTTGTCCACGGCGCCCACACAGAGCAGGTCGTCCGTATTCATGACGATGGCGTCCTGGGCAATGCCCTTCCAGACGTTGAGGTCTCCCGTCTCCTTCCAGTACATATAGGCCAGGGACGACTTCGTACCCGCTCCATCAGCGTGCATGATGTTGCACCAGTCGGGGTCGCCTCCCAGCACGTCGGGGATGATCTTGCAGAAGGCCTGGGGGAAGACACCTTTGTCGATGTTCTTGATGGCGTTGTGGACATCCTCCTTGGCAGCACTCACGCCGCGCATCATATATCTGTTGTTCATATTGTTGTCTTTATCTATAATAAGGTAATTGAATCTCTTTTCTCATCACACCTGCCCGTTCCAGATATCCCATGCGGCGAAGGCCTGCAGGAGGAGCATCTCCAGTCCGTTCTTGGTCGTCGCCAGGCGCGCCTCACCCTTCTTCAGAAAGAGGGTCTGCTCGGGATTATAGACCAGGTCGTAGAGCAGCGTGTGGCTGTCCATGGCCTCGTAGGGCAAGGGCGGGTAGGTGCCGACATTCGGAAACATACCCATCGGGGTGCAGTTGACGATGACGTTGTACTCCTTCATCATCGCGGGCGTGACCTCCTCGTAGGTCAGGCAGCCCGGCTTCTTGGTCCGCGAGACGTAGCACGCCTCCAGGCCCAACTGGCGCAAGCCGTAGAAGACCGCCTTGCCAGCTCCGCCCGTTCCCAGGACGAGGGCCTTGCGATGGTGGGGCTCCAGGAGCGGCTCCAGACTCTTGATAAATCCGATAACGTCGCTATTGTAGCCTCTGAGCGTCACGTGGTCCTTGTCGCGGATCACCTTGATGACGTTGACGGCTCCGACGGCCTCTGCTTCCGGACTGATGGAGTCGAGCAGGGGCATCACCTGCTCCTTGTAGGGGATGGTGACATTGAGCCCGCGCAGTTCCAGCGTGGTGTGAACGATCTCCGGCAGCTCCTCGACGCTGAGGATCTCGTAGTTGATATACGTCGCGTCGATGCCCTCGTTCTCAAACTTCTCGTTGAAATAGTCTCTGGAGAAGGAGTGGGTCAGCGGATAACCTATCAGTCCGTATTTGTCCATAATAATTAATTGTCTATTTGGTTGCGAAATATAGCGTGCAGATGCCGAAGGTGAGACGCTGGAAGGAGGCTTCCGCGAAGCCCGCCCGGCGCAGGATCTGCTCCATGGCCTCGCCCTGGGGGAAGGCCTCGATGGTCTGCGTCAGATAGCTGTAGGCCTTGGTGTCCTTGGAAATAAGGCGTCCGTAGAGGGGCAGCACGGTATGGGAATAGATGGAGAACAGCTGGCGCATGGGAAAGCCGACGGGTGTCGTCAGCTCGATGACGCAGAGGTGGCCTCCCTTGCGCAGCACGCGCCTCATCTCGCGCAATCCTTGCTCCAGGTTCTGGAAGTTGCGGATGCCGAAGGCCGCCGTGACCGCGTCGAAGGAGTCGTCGGGCAGCGAGAGGGCAAGACAGTCCTCGCGCTGAAAACGGATCACGCTGTCGAGCCCCATGGCAGCCACCTTGTCGCGGCCCACCTGCATCATCCCCTCCGAGATGTCCGTGCCCAGCAGTTCCTTGGGCTGGAGCGCACGGGCTGCCTCGATGGCGAAATCGCCCGTGCCCGTAGCCACGTCGAGGATGCGCTTGGGACGGTAAGGGCGCAACTTGTCGATTGCCTTGCGCCGCCAATACTTGTCGATGTTCCACGACAGGCGGTGGTTCAACGTGTCGTAGGTGGGGGCGATGTTGTCAAACATCTCCTCCACCTGCGCACCCTTCTCCCCTTGTCGGTAGGGATTGATTTTCTCTTGCTCGTACATGGACGATGACCGGCGTGGGCTGCTACTTCCTCGTAGCCAGGAACTGGCTCACGTTGCGCTCGATGCGCGCGGCGATATCGCCCTCCTCGGCAGCCTTGTCAAACTTCTCGCCCGTGATGTGCTCGTAGAGCTCGATGTAGCGCTCGCTCACGCTCTCGGCATAGGCATCAGTGATCTCGGGCAGGGTCTGTCCCGGCTCGTTCATGAAGCCGTGCTCGATGAGCCACTGGCGGACAAACTCCTTGGACAACTGGCGCTGGGGCTCGCCCTTGGCAAACTTCTCCTCGTAGCCGTCGGCATAGAAGTAGCGGCTGGAGTCGGGGGTATGGATCTCGTCGATGAGATAGACCTTGCCGTCGCGCTTGCCAAACTCATACTTCGTATCGACCAGGATGAGGCCATGACGGGCCGCAATCTCCTGGCCACGGGCGAAGAGACGGCGCGTATAGTCCTCCATGACGGCGTAGTCCTCCTCGCTGACGAGTCCCTGGCGGATGATCTCCTCGCGGGAGATGTTCATGTCGTGGCCCTCGTCGGCCTTGGTCGTCGGGGTGACGATGGGCTCGGGGAAGCGCTCGTTCTCGCGCATTCCCTCAGGCAACTTGACGCCACAGAGCTCGCGGCATCCAGCCTTGTACTCACGCCAGGCCGATCCCGTGAGGATGCCACGGATGATCATCTCCACACGGAAGCCCTCACACTTCAGGCCCACCGTCACCATCGGGTCGGGAGTGGCCAGTTTCCAGTTGGGGCAGATGTCGCTCGTCTGGTCGAGCATCTTGGCTGCAATTTGGTTCAGCACCTGACCTTTGAAGGGAATTCCCTTGGGCAGCACCACGTCGAAGGCCGAGATGCGGTCGGTGGCGACCATCACCATCAAGTCGTCGTTGATGTTATACACATCGCGTACTTTGCCGTGGTACACGCTTTTCTGTCCATTGAAATGGAAATCAGTCGTTGTCAATGCTTTCATCGCTAATATCTTTTTTAAGTCGATTTTCTTTCTTTCCGCTCTCTGCGGCCTTGTCGTAAGCCTCGTAGGCGTTGACGATGCGCGTGACGAGCTTGTGGCGGACGATGTCCTTCTTGGTCAGTTCGACGACACCTATGCCCTCGACGCCGCCCAGGATGGAGAGGGCCTCGCGCAGTCCGCTCTTCTGTCCGCGGGGCAGGTCGATCTGGGTCATATCGCCCGTGATGATCATCTTTGTGTTCCATCCCATGCGGGTGAGGAACATGCGGATCTGCTGAGGGGTGGTGTTCTGTGCCTCGTCGAGGATGACTACCGCGTCGCTCAGGGTGCGACCGCGCATGAAGGCCAGGGGCGCAATCTGTATCTGGTGCTTGTCCATCATGTCCTGGAGGCGCGCCTGCGGGAGCATGTCCTCCAGGGCGTCGTAGAGCGGCTGGAGGTAGGGGTCGATCTTGTCCTTCATGTCGCCGGGGAGGAATCCGAGTTTCTCGCCTGCCTCGACGGCCGGACGAGAGAGGATGATCTTCTTGGCCGTCTTCTCCTTGAGGGCCTTGACGGCGAGGGCAATGCTCAGATAGGTCTTGCCCGTACCCGCCGGTCCGACGGCAAAGACCATGTCGTTGCGCTCGAATGCGTCGATGAGCTCCTGCTGGTTGGCCGAGCGCGGCTTGATGGGGCGGCCCGACATGCTATAGACCAGCACGCCCTTCACGCCGTCGGCCTTCGTCAACCGGCCCTTCACGATGTCGAGGATATCTTCCTCGCCGAGCTGGTTGTACTTCAGCAGGTGCTTACGCAGCAGGCTCACGCTTTCCTCGAAGCGGGCCATTTCTTCTTCGTCGCCGAGCAAGCGGATCACGTTGCCGCGAGCTACGATGCGCAGTTTGGGGTAGAGCGACTTGAGCATCTGGAGATGGCCGTTGCCAACTCCGAAGAATGCCACAGGGTCGATGTCCTCCAATACGATATGCTTCTCTATCAATCTACTTTGTACGATTTGTTTTAAAACATGTGCAAAGATACTAAGATTCCACGAATCCTACAAATAAATTTACCTTTTACCCTACTCTTCGGGGTGAATAAACGCTACAAAAACGCCCTGCCGCCAGTTTTCAGCGCCATATCTCCGACCTGCGCCGCCTTCGGGATGGTCTCGGGATGCGTTCGGGATCTCTTTCGAACGCATCCCAAAGAGCTGGTGCGACGGGCGTTTTTCGCCTTTTATGACAGACGGCAGAGGCGTCACTTTGTCCACGTGTCGGGCGCAAGTAAAAACTCAGGCCGGGCGTAAGTTGAACCCAGCATCAAGCATAAGTTAGGCCTTGCATCGGACGTAAGCAAAGCCTTGCATCGGACGTAAGTTAAGGCGCGTTTCGGTCTTAGCTTACGCCTCGCGCCAGTTTTACTTACCATGCGCCTCGTGCGGACCACAATCCGTGGAGGATAGTTTAGAACTTATACTTCAAACTGAGGCTGCAGGCGTTGCGACGGGCGGAACAGAGATGGTAGCTACCCGTGTAGCCTCCGTGCGTATAGACCTCCTTGGCCTGGCGGGCGTACTGATACTCCAGACTTGTAGAGAAATGGTCGCCAAAGGATTTGCTGAGCGCCGTCCCCAGCCGATAGGCTGATCCCATGTGGCGATAGAGGTCCTGCGTGTTACCCTCGCTATACTCGGCAAAGGCATTCAGACGGAAGGTTGCACAGAGCATCTGCTCCACGCCAAGTCGGGAGAAAACGCCCCAATGCTCCTTGGTCATGCTGACGGCGTCGGCAATGCGCTTGTCCCAGAGAATGACAGCCTGGCCACGGACCTTCGTTGTTGTGGAGGCATGGAGCGTGAAGTCGGGCTGAATGCTCCATGCGCGCCGCTTGCCCTCATTGCCCCATTGATAGATGCGACGATTGTCGCGCTCCATCCAGATGCCGTTGAAACCATCGTTGGACATCGTGTAGGAGAGACTCATACCCCAAGAGAAGATCGGATCATCGTGGGTAAAAGAGAGGGCGAAGACATTGGCGTGCAAACCTTCCAGGTCTTTGTTGCCTTGGCGGACTGCAAAGGGAGTGCGCAGGACGACGGGATTGAGCAGGGTCAAGGACGGACGCACCAGTCGGCGGTTGTAGCCGAGGGCCAACTGGCTCGTGCGGCTGACCTGCCAGCCTAAGCGACCCGTGGGCAGGAAATCGCGCAACTTCTTGCCTGCCATGTCAGTATAGGCAAACTCCAGGCCTGCCGTGAGGCCCAGTCGCTTCTGCCGGTCGGGATGGACGTCGTAGAGAAACGAGGCTGCTGCCGTCTGGTAGCGATGGCGAAAATGGCTGTCCTGGGCAAGGCGATCGTCAATCCATTGCTGGTCGTCGCTCTCTGCCAGTCGGTTCTCATAGCGGGCCACGAGACGCAGGTGGCCCAGGAGAGCCTGTGTGTTGTAGATCAGACGAAGGTCGTGGTGGTGGACAGTGGCGTCGGCCGTGGTCAGCGTAGCTTGGAAGTCGCTGAAACCTTCCAGTTGAAGGGCCTCCAACTGGCGCTCGGCCTCATCGCGGTCTCGTTGGTACTTATAGCTGAGCGTCACGTCGTCGCGCCTGAAACGACAGGTGTAGTCGGCGCCCACCTCGAGGTGATTGCTGCGCAGCAAGGGGTTGTCGAGTCGCCATCGGGTCTTGGCAAGGGGAGCACCGTCGGGTGCCAGCAAGCGTTCGGCAAGCGTTCCGCGCTCGTCCTTGTGAAGGCTTTCTCCCCGAAGGCTCACCGTGAGGGTCTGTTGCGTAGTGGGACGATACGCGAACTGAAATCCGTAATCGGCCATCATCCCCTTAGCCTCAGTCGTCTGATGCGAATAATACTGACTCCCAACGGTTTCCGACAGGGGCATCTTGCCCGTGAAGATATAATGCTCGTCCAGGTTCTGCTCCGAGGAATGGCGGGATAGTCCCTTGATGCCCACAAAGGGCTTGAAGACAACTTTTCCTTCTCCCAGATTGAGTTGCAGTCGCGAGGCGTAGGGGGCTGTATTCCCATAGCCACCAGAGAGTTCCACCTCTCCCTCCTGCTTGCTCTGTCCCCAAGCGCTACTGGTCAGCAGCAGGGCCGCAAGCGTCAAAATCGTTTGCTTGTCCATCGTAATTTTCAGCTAATAGCAATTATTGGTTTGCAAAGGTATAAAAAACGCTCGAAGCACACAAAGAAACGTCCATGTTCTTCGCAAAAGACAGATACGAAGGACATGGACAAGAAATGGGACAAGGGCCCATCAGAAGATGGACCGCTCGGTCTTGGTGGTCAGGAGCTCCAGGGCTTTCATTCCCATGACGGAGTTACCCTTCTTGTTGAGTCGCGGGCTCCATACGGCCACGGCATAGTCGCGCGGATTGATGGCCGCGATGCCACCTCCCACGCCACTCTTGCCAGGAAGTCCGACCAGATAGGCAAACTCGCCAGCCTCATCATAGAAGCCACAAGTCTGCATGACGGCATTGATGCGACGCAACTGGGAGGAAGTGAGCTCATGGCCGCAATAGTTGAAGGGGTGGTGGCAATGGGCAAAGGGCAGGAAGGACTGGGCCAGCTGGCGGCAGTTCATCTCCACGGAGCACATCATCAGGTAGAAGCGAATCACGCGGTCCACCTCGTTTTCGAGATTGCCATGATACTTCAGCATGTGGGCTATCGACTGGTTGAGATGGGAGGTAAGATACTCGCTCTCAGCCACCTCCGGATTCGCTCCAATACTGTCATCACCCGCCAGCGCACGGACAAAGCGCAGGAAGTCGCCCTCGGGATATTCCAAACAACTCACCAGGATATCGGCCGTGACCAAAGCTCCCGCATTGATAAAGGGATTGCGCGGAATGCCGTCCTCATATTCCAGTTGGACAATAGAATTGAAGGCGTTGCCGGAGGGTTCCTTGCCCACCCTTTCCCACAACTTCTCGCCCCGAAGGCTCAGGCAGAGAGCCAGAGAATAGACTTTCGAGATACTCTGTATGGAGAAGCGCACCTCCGACTCGGCCACATGAAAACTGCGTCCGTCAACCGTTGTCAGACTCATGCCAAACTGGTCGGGGTTGACGCGCTCCAGGGCTGGAATATAGTCGGCCTGGTGACCTGCCCTGCGATAAGGTTTCACCTCCGTGTAAATATCTTCTAATACTTTCTGATAATCCATCTTTTCACAATCCTTTTTCAAGAATGCAAAAGTACGGAATTTAGCGCTCACCTGCAAATGAAGCCCCGTCTTTTTCCTTTCAGCAGCCCAGAACCGCTCAGAAGGCCCACATATTGTAAAAACTTCTACATATATTTGGCTCGCTGCAAAGAATAGGCTACCTTTGCAGCGGCTTTCAGACTGGAAGCTAAGGGGTGCTCGCCAGATTGGGTGGGCTGAGAACATACCCAAGGAACCTGATACGGGTAATGCCGTCGTAGGGAAACATCCCCCTTATTTGTTCTTTTTTATAAGGTAACAGACCAATGAAAAAAATGGTATTAGCCTCGGCTGCGCTGATGAGCGCGGCAGCAACGCAGGCACAGCAGGCAGCAGGCCCTGTTGACACGCTCACCGCACAGGCGATGCAGGAAGTGGTCGTACAGGGCGTACGCGCGCCGAAGAATGCGCCGTTCGCAGTAAGCAACATCAAGAAGCAAGACCTGGAAACTTTCTCCAAGACCGGACAGGAACTGCCTTTCCTCTTCGCCAACACACCAGGCATCCTCGCATGGAGTGAGAACGGCACGGGCATGGGCACATCTTATATGCGTATCCGCGGCGCCGCAGGCAGCCGTATCAACGTCACGCTGGACGGCGTCTCGCTCAACTCGCCGGAGGACCAGACCGTCTTCTGGGCCAACATGAACTCCTATGCCGCCCTCATGGGTAGCGTACAGATTCAGAGAGGTATCGGCACATCGACCCATGGAGACGGTGCCTTTGGTGGTTCGGTGGCATTGGCCACGGCGACTCCCTCGCTCAAGCCGAGCCTGGAGCTGACGGGCAGCTACGGCAGCTTCAACACGTATCATGCAGGAGCCAAGTTCTCGACGGGCTTGCTCTTCAACCACCTCATCTTTGACGGAGCCTACAACGAGACCGCAACGGATGGTTTCGTACATGGCACGGCCAGCCGCGCAGGATCCTACTATGGCGGACTGACCTGGCTGGACGAGAAGTTCAAGGTGAGCTACAAGAACATCGGCAACTTCGAGAAGACGGGACAGGCCTGGAGCGGAGTGACGGCAGGCAACAACGACCTCAGCCTCATGGACGGAACGTGGGGAGCGAGCACGGGCATCCGCACCTACAAGGACATGTACGAGCACGGCCTGGGCAAATACAACACCCTGTACGAAAATCTCGTGACGGACGAGAACGGACAGTTTGTCAAGGATGCCAACGGCAACTACCAGACCTACCGCTACAAGATGGCGGACGGATCCTACTGGGAGAAGACAACGGACAACTTCTACCAGAACCACAATATCCTCTCGGCAGTCTTCACCCCGTCGGATCATTGGAGCCATAACGTGGCCATCCATTACACCTACGGCTATGGATACTATAGCGAGTTGCGTCCGGACAACAAACTCTCCAAGTTTGGCCTCACCTACAAGGACGCCAACGGCAACAAAATCAAGCGCGACGACATGGTGCGCCGCAAGGGTCTGACGCAGCACAACTATGGCGTGCTCTACAACATCAACTACAAGGACGAGACATGGAACGTCACGGGTGGTCTCTACCTCCAGCAGTTCCGCGGCAACCACTTCGGCTACCTCACCTATTTCAAGAACCAGGAGCTGAACAACCACTTCCGCCCGAACAACAGCAACTATCAGTACTACGATAGCGACGCACGCAAGTTTGACTACTCGGCGTTCTTCAAGGCCAACTATCACTTCAACGACTACTGGAACCTCTTCGCCGACGTGCAGTATCGCTATGTGCAGTATAACACCTCGGGCCGCAACGACAAGTTCTACGAGGAGACCTCGGGCTACTTCAACCAGCCGCTCAACGTCAGCGAACGCTACAACTTCGTCAATCCGAAGACGGGTATCAGCTTTGCCAAGGACGGACACCACGCCTATGCCAGCATCGCCTATGCCAACCGTGAGCCGGAGCGCAACAACTTCACCGACAACGGAGCCTATCCCGCCCCGACGCCAGAGCGTCTGATGGATATCGAACTGGGTTACAACTACCATGCCAACAACTGGTATGCAGGCGTGAACCTCTATTACATGGACTACACCAACCAGTTTGTGCAGACGGGTGCACAGAGCGACATTGGCGAGAACCTGACCACCAACATCAAGGACAGCTACCGCATGGGTGCCGAGATCGAGGCTGGCTGGTCGCCGCTGAGCTTCCTCACCCTGGAGGGAAATGCTGCGCTGAGCCGCAACCGCATCAAGGACTTCGACGAGATGGCATCAGTAGATTGGGAGAGCTCGTTCTGCAAGATCCACTACAGCTCTTCTACGCTCGCCTTCTCGCCCTCCGCAATCCTCAACGGCTTCGCCACGTTCCACTATCAAGGCGCACAGCTGATCTGGCACACCAACTTCGTGAGCCGCCAGTATCTCGACAACACGGAGAACAACGTGCGCTCCCTGCCGTGCTACAGCCAGACCAACATTCACGCCAACTACACCTTCCGTCCTGGAAAGCGTTTCGCAGGCCTGCGCGAGGTGGTGGTCGGATGCGATTTCAACAACATCTTCAACCGCCATTATGCTGCCTCGGGATGGGTGTATAGCACGATCCTCGACAACGACGGCCATCCCAACGACAACCGCTACACGCAGATCGGCTGGATTCCGATGGCTGGATTCAACGTCATGGGCAACATCACGCTGAAGTTCTAATACATTGACCGACGGGTAGATAGGCTGACCAAGGATGGACTCTGGTTCGTCCCCAGGGCTGACCATCTACCCGTCGGCGCTTATTCACCAACCTTTCCTTATCACAATATCTATGAATTGGCTCGACATCGCCGGCACGATTATCGGACTGGTGTATATCTATCAGGAGTACAAGGCCTCCATCTGGCTTTGGGTCACGGGACTCATCATGCCCATGGTCTATATGTTCGTCTATTACGAGGCAGGACTCTACGCCGACTTCGGCATGCAGGTCTATTACGTCCTGGCTGCCATCTACGGCCTGCTCGTGTGGAAATATGGCAAGAAGCGCAACCAGAAGACCGAGGAACTGCCCATCACTAAGGTCAAACGTTCCCTCCTGCTACCCTCGCTGCTCTTCTTCCTTGCCGCATGGGGCGCACTCTACTTCATTCTGATCCGCTTCACCAACTCCACGGTCCCCGTCCTCGACTCTTTCGGCAACTCGCTGAGCTTTGTCGGCTTGTGGTGGTTGTCGCGTAAATACATCGAGCAATGGTGGGTCTGGATCGTCGTTGATATCGAACTGTCTGCCCTCTACGCCTACAAGGAAATCTATTTCACCTCGGGTCTCTACGCCCTCTACGTTGTGATCGCCGTGGCAGGCTATTTCAAGTGGAAACGTGTCATGGCCGAAGAGGCGCAAGGAATCAGCATGAAATCATAGATATTAGAAAAAAATCTGTCTGCTATGGTTTACGAACTCATCACGCCCGAAAGCCACTTCGACGGCGTCATCTTTGCGGATGGCGACTGCCCTACCCACCCTATTCCCTTGGGCATCCTGCGGTCGGGCCGTCCCGTGATCGCCTGCGACAATGCGGGGGCGCAACTCATCACGAAATGGAACATGCTACCCGATGCCATTGTCGGCGACGGCGACTCGCTACCCCAGCAGTTTAAGGACCGATACAAGGACATCATCCACTACGTCACAGAGCAGGACTACAACGACCTGACGAAGGCCACCCGCTTCTTCCTTGAACACTACCGAAGCCCTGGCACGAAGCATCCGAGGATCTGCTACATCGGATGTACGGGCAAACGGGAGGACCACACGCTGGGCAACATCTCGCTCCCCACCTTCTATCGCCAGGAGTTTGGCGTCGAGGGGGTGCTGCCTACCGACTTCGGATGGTTTGTCTATTGTCATGGCGCATGCGAGTTTGAGAGTATTCCGAACCAACAGGTCAGCATCTTCAACCTCAATTGCTCCTCCCTGACAAGCCAAGGGCTGCAATGGCCCATCTACCCCTTTGCCCAATGGTGGCAGGGGACGGTCAACAACGCTCTGGGAAACGCTTTCTCCATTGACGGTAACGGCGACTATATTGTCTATCGCACCTATGAGGCGAAGAGGCAACCACACGCCAAGGAGGACTAAAACAATACCGCCAAGACAGCACTTGCGTCTTGGCGGTATTCATATCGTAACTTACGACCATTTCCCCCTTATAAAGGGGAAAGTATCAAACCATTGTTTACTCCGAAAGGCTTATTTCAACTTGAAGGCATTCTCAATCGTACCAAGCTCGGCACTAAACATCTTGTCGGTCTTCAATCGCTTCTCCACTTGTGTGCAACTGTGGATGACCGTGCTATGATCGCGATTGCCGATGAGTTTGCCAATACGAGATGCCGGCATCTTCGTGTATTTTTGCGACAGATACATGCTCACCTGGCGGGCCGTCACGATGTCGCGCTTACGCGAACGGGAGTTGACAGCCGTAGTAGTTACACTAAAGTGTTCGCACACACGCTCTAAGATCTCATCTACCGTGAGCGGCTCGTTATCAACCTTCACGGCACGCTTGATGACTCGTTCGGCCAACCGCATGTCGATGTCGCAATTATAGACGACCGAATAGGCCAATAGCGAGTTGATGACGCCCTGCAAGTCGCGGACGCTTCCATTGGCCGTCTGGGCTATATAGCGGATAACGTCTTCGGGGATAGTGAGACCATCGCGACGAATCTTGTTGTGCAGGATATCTACACACAGTTCCACATTGGGCTTCTCGAGCTCGGCAATAAGTCCACAGGCAAAACGCGTGAGCAGTCGCTCGTTCATGCCTTTGAGGTCCACGGGCGGGCGGTCGGAGGCGAGGATAATGCGCTTTCCGTTGCGGAAGAGGTGGTTGAAGATATGGAAGAACGTATCCTGCGTCTTGATGGCCGTCATCCACTCCTGGATATCATCCACGATCAAGATGTCGATAGTCTGATAGAAGTTGATGAAATCGTTGGTCGTATTGTTCCTCACCGAGTTGGTGTACTGCACCTGAAAGAGGCGCGCGGAGATATAGAGCACACGCTTCTGCGGATAGAGCTGCTTGGCTCGCATACCGATAGCATTGACGAGGTGGGTCTTTCCGCAGCCCGACGGCCCATAAATGAACATCGGGTTAAATTGCGTCGTGTTCGGATGCTCAGCTATGGAGAGTCCGATGGAGCGCGGTAGCTTGTTGCTGTCGCCCTCCAGGTAGTTATTGAAGGTCTTGTGCGGATCCAGCTGCGGATCGAGGTCCTGCGGAGCAGCATCCATCGGCGTAGGACTTTGGTTGGCGCGGTCGGTCGGACGACGCGTATCCACCTTGTTGGAGGGCTCCCCCTGCAGGTCCTGCGTCAGATGATGGGCCTTGTCGGTAACGACACGGTAGGTCAACTTGATACCATGACCAAAGCAACGGGTAAGGACCGAGGACAGCAAACTGACATAGTTCTCCTCCAGGTACTCATAGAAGAATGCGCTGGGTACCTGCAGAAGCAACGTCTTCGTGTCGGCATTATACGACTCAAAGACGAGGGGCTTGAACCATGTGTTATACTGTTGCTCTTCGACGTTCTCCTTTATCAATCGCAAGGAGCTGTCCCATAGAGCATTTGAGTTTACTGTCATTAATCTATACTGGTCTATTTAATTGCCAAGACGGGCTTAAAGCCCAAGTTGCGGATGCAAAATTACAAAAAAAAATTCGAACCGTAAAGTCGGCATAAAAGCCGCCAAGAAGAAAGGAAAACGTAAAATGCGTAGTTACCGACACTTAGGCTACAAATAAAAAAGCCTTATAAAAGAGATTTTTGGCCGTTTCAAAGGTCTTGATAATCAAAGGTTTCGAAGGGTTTAACGCGTTTGTAACAAAATGGCGCAAAGAAACGAGAAAAACGCTATAACTATCTGACGCACAGAGACGTTAACCGTAATCAAAGTTAGCGATTCGTTATCCTTTTTATTTAGACCATATTTAAACTAAGAAATATTTTGGTATTGCAAGAGGAAAAAACAACTCGACCAAGCTACTTTCATGCTTCTATCTGTCTATTCTACCGAGGGTATGATTGACACCCTGCCAACCCACCCACCAAATCGTCTCAAGAACAGAGACACTATGCTTCGCTATATAATATAGGTATAAAGGGCAGTGTTGGGCTTGCAACACCACACTTTCACAGATATTCATCAAGAAGTAGCGGCGATCATTTATTTGCTCTCCTTGCGCAGCTCGTCACGAATCTCGGCAAGCAACTTCTCCGTAGGCGTAGGCTCAGCAGGGACAGCCGGCGCAGGAGTTTCCTCCTTGTGCTTGGCCAGTTTGTTGACGGCCTTGATCATCACAAAGATACAGAAAGCGACGATCAAGAAGTCGATGACATTCTGCAGGAACACACCATACTTCACCTCTGCATCTTTCACTTTGAAGCTCAGATTGGAGAAATCGACTCCACCCGTGATGACTCCGATCACAGGCATGAAGACGTCGTTCACGAGAGACGAGACAATCTTGCCAAAAGCACCACCAATGATGACACCTACCGCCATGTCCATCACATTGCCACGCATGGCAAACTGTTTAAACTCTTTCAAAAACGCGCTCATTTTTTTCTTGCTTTAATTTTTATTCATTTTAAAACCATTATTAGTTCACACGCGGATAGCAAAATCATCAGCTATCCGTGTTTTTAGTATTTTTAATACTCGTTCCGAGTGCAAAGTTAAAAAATAAATGTAACTTTGCGGCGCAAACAGATAAAAAATATACTTCAAATAGTAAATAGGTATTTTATCAACATTTATAATTACATTCAAAAATGGTAAAAGTAGCAATTAACGGATTCGGTCGCATTGGCCGTTTGGCTTTCCGTCAGATGTTTGAGGCTGAGGGTTATGAGGTTGTAGCAATCAACGACCTTACTTCTCCTAAGATGCTCGCTCACCTTCTCAAGTATGACACGGCTCAGGGTGGTTTCGCTGGCAAGTTCGGCGAGAACAAGCACACCGTTGAGGCAACCGAGAACTCCATCATCGTTGATGGCAAGGAGATCACGATCTATGCTAAGCCGAACGCTGCCGAGCTGCCTTGGGGCGAGCTCGGAGTCGACGTCGTTCTTGAGTGCACAGGCTTCTACACCTCTAAGGAGAAGGCTTCTGCCCACCTCGCTGCTGGTGCTAAGAAGGTGGTCATCTCCGCTCCTGCCGGCAAGGACCTCCCCACGATTGTTTACAACGTTAACCACAAGACGCTGACCGCCGAGGACAAGGTGATCTCAGCTGCTTCCTGCACAACCAACTGCCTCGCTCCGATGGCTGCAGCGCTCCACGCTTACGCCCCGATCCAGTCTGGTATCATGTCCACCATCCACGCTTACACGGGCGACCAGATGATCCTTGATGGTCCTCAGCGCAAGGGCGACCTCCGTCGTTCACGTGCCGGTGCTCAGAACATCGTCCCCAACTCTACGGGTGCTGCCAAGGCTATCGGCCTCGTCATCCCTGAGCTCAACGGCAAGCTCATCGGTTCTGCACAGCGCGTTCCGACGCCGACGGGATCTACGACGATTCTCGTCGCTGTTGTCAAGGGCAAGGACATCACCGTTGAGGGTGTCAACGCTGCTATGAAGGCCGCCACCACGGAGTCCTTCGGCTACACCGAGGAGCAGATTGTCTCTTCCGACATCATCGGCATGAAGTACGGCTCGCTCTTCGACGCTACGCAGACGATGGTCGCCAAGGTTGACGATGACACCTACCACGTGCAGGTTGTCTCTTGGTACGACAACGAGAACTCTTACACTTCTCAGATGGTTCGCACCATCAAGTACTTCGCCGAGATCTAATCTCCCGACATGCTTGATGGATAGCAGCGCCCTTTTGCCCTCAGGGCAAATGCTGCGCCTATCGAAGTGATTACAAGTCTAAGAAGCCATTCCTTATTGCGAGGGATGGCTTCTTTTTGTATCATTTCCTCAGCAATCCTTAGGGACCAAGTAGTACATAGCCTTAGGACTTCTATAGGGGAAAATACCAGCCTGAGGAACACAAAGAAGTACGTAGTCGGGTTTTTCTTTCGTAAGGGTTGGGTAATTCATGGAAATAATGTAACTTTGCAATCGAAAAGAAAGAAAGCTGAAAGATGGAGAAAGATACAATGATAACAGTCACGGTAAGCGACGCAGCCCTGCGCCAAGCAGCCGAAGAAGGGATGGACGAGTTTGTCAAGGTGTTTATCGATGGCATCCAGAAAGCCATCGGCGGCCAACTGACCAACGAGAACATGGCACGGCTCAATGCTGACCAAATCACGCTTCTGGGCTGGAGCTATCTCCACGAAGAGGTGTCGGACGGCGGCTATGTGCAGCTTATCTACAACGGGCTGGGCGCATTTATCTTCAAAAACCCCTTTGCCCGCATGATGCGCGAATGGGGACTGCAAGACCTCTACTCCCATCTGCAGCGATGCAAGAAGTGGTACACTCAGTATCATGAGCAACTGGAGCACGAGATGAGCGACGACGACTTCATGGCCATCTACGAACAGATGCCAGAGTTTGACGACTTCGACGACGACTTTGTGGTCAACGAGGAGAAGTGGACGGCACAGATAGCAGCCTACATCGACGACCATATCGACGACTTTGCCAAGATCGTGACCCCATAACCAACTTCTTCGGCAAGACCACGGGACGGCTTCAAGATGAAAGCTTCGCCCATTCGGCCTTACAAGAAGGCCAACATCACTATCAAACGACAAAGAATGAACAAGGAAGAGCAAGAAAGAAGAAAAAAAAGCCCCGTGCAAATTCGCAACAAGAAGGCTTCGTTCGAATATTTCTTCGTTGATACCTATACGGCGGGCATCGTGCTCACGGGCACGGAAATCAAGTCGATACGAGCGGGCAAGGCCTCGCTCACCGACTCTTTCTGCTATATTACCCGTGGCGAAATGTGGGTGGAGGGCATGAATATATCGCCCTACTTCTACGGTTCCTACGCCAACCACGAGGCCCGGAGAACCCGCAAACTGCTGCTGAACCGCAGGGAGATCAAGCGACTGGAGGCAGAGATCAAGACGCCAGGCTACACGATCGTTCCCCTACTGGTCTTTATCGACGAGCACGGACGCGCCAAGATGGACATCGCCCTCGCACGCGGTAAGAAGATGTACGACAAGCGCCAGACCCTCAAAGAGAAGGAGGACCGACGGGAGATGGACCGTGCCGTGAAGCGATATTAGGCCGACAAGGGCACAAGGGACTACATACAACGAAAAGGAGATACATAAAATGATAAATTTTAAGAAAAAAAAGAGATGGCATTGCCTCGCCGGACAGCAGCCGACGGAGATGGACTTGAAGATCATGGAGTGGGAGCGCAAGGGCAAACTGGTGCCTACGCGTGAACTGGTCAAGACCCCCGAGCAGATTGAGGGCATCCGTGTGGCAGGCAAGATCAATAGTGGCTGCCTCGACGCCGTGGCGGAAATGATCCGCCCGGGCATCTCCACCAAAGACATCGACAACGTCTGCGTGGAGTACTGCAAAGCTCACAACGCCATCTCCGCCACGCTTGGCTACGAAGGATTCCCCGGAAGCCTGTGCACCAGCATCAACGAGGTGGTGGCGCATGGCATTCCCAAGGAACAGGACGTTTTGGAGCCAGGCGACATCGTCAACGTAGATATCACGCTGGGATACAACGGCTACTATGGCGATGCCTCACGCATGTTCATCATCGGCGGCGAAACCACACCCGAAAAGGAACAGCTGGTCCGCGTGACCAAAGAGTGCCTGGAGATAGGCGCAGCAGCAGCCAAACCCTACGGCTTTGCCGGAGACATCGGCCACGCCATCCAAAAGCATGCCGAGAAGCATGGCTATGGCGTAGTACGCGACCTCTGCGGCCATGGTGTAGGACTGAAGATGCACGAGGAGCCCGAGATACTCCACTATGGCCATCGTGGCACAGGCATGCTCTTGGTACCAGGAATGGTATTTACCATCGAGCCGATGATCAATATGGGAACATGGAAGGTCTTCATAGACGCCGACGACCCCTATGGATGGGAGGTTATCACGGGCGACGAAAAGCCATCGGCACAATGGGAGCACACCTTCCTTATGACCGAGAATGGCGTGGAGATTCTCTCCGAATAATGTGGAAAGATTCTCTTCGAATAACATGGAAAGAATTTCTCTGAACAACATGAGGGATTCCCTTCGAATAAAATGACAGAGGACAAGAAGATTCACATGAGCGACATATATATATTAGGTATAGAGAGCAGTTGTGACGACACGTCGGCTGCCGTCTTGCGCAATGGCGTGATTCTGAGCAACGTCACGGCTTCTCAGGAGGTGCACAAGGCCTACGGAGGCGTCGTGCCCGAGTTGGCCTCAAGGGCTCATCAGCAAAACGTAGTGCCCGTGGTCGATCAGGCCATCAAGCGGGCAGGCATCACCAAGGAGCAGCTTTCTGCCGTGGCCTTTACGCGAGGACCCGGACTGATGGGCTCGCTATTGGTTGGCGTGAGCTTCGCCAAAGGATTCGCCCGTGCCCTGGGCATACCGCTGATAGATGTCAACCACCTGCAAGGACATGTGATGGCCCACTTCATCAAAGAGAACGAAGAGGACACCAACGTGCCCCCCTTCCCTTTCGTCTGCCTACTTGTAAGTGGCGGCAACTCCCAGATCGTGAAGGTCAACGCCTACAACGACATGGAGGTGCTGGGACAGACGATCGACGATGCTGCAGGCGAGGCCATCGACAAATGCTCGAAAGTGATGGGACTAGGCTATCCAGGCGGCCCGATCATCGACAAACTGGCAAGACAGGGCAACCCGAAAGCCTACCAGTTTTCAGAGCCCCACATTCCAGGACTCGACTACTCCTTCTCGGGACTGAAGACGTCCTTCCTCTACAACCTGCGCAAGTGGGTGGCCGAGGATGCCGACTTTGTGGAGCATCACAAGGAGGACCTGGCAGCCAGCCTGGAGTTTACGGTAGTCGATATTCTGATGAAGAAACTGCGCCTGGCCGTCAAGGAGACGGGCATCAAGCATGTAGCCGTGGCGGGTGGCGTGTCTGCCAACACAGGCCTGCGCAACGCCTTCCACGACTATGCCAAGCGATACGGATGGACCGTCTACATCCCCAAGTTCAGCTACACGACGGACAATGCGGCCATGATAGCCTGTGTGGGTACGTTCAAGTACCATGATCACGACTTTGCCTCAATAGACCTGCCCGCATACAGCAAGGTAACGTTCAAGTAAAACACTTAGCACCAAGGACCATGGAGTTTGAAACCAAAATTATTTCTCGCCAGATCGGCGACATGTTATACGCCTCGGGCCTCTCGCTGGGCACGGCAGAAAGCTGCACGGGCGGCTTGATAAGCGAGGCCATCATCGCCACCCCAGGCGCCTCCAACTACTTCAAGGGAAGCGTGGTGAGCTACACCAACGAGATCAAAGAAAGACTGCTCAAGGTGGACCACCAACTGCTGGAGGAGAAAACTGCCGTCTGTGAGGAAGTAGCCCGACAGATGGTGCAGGGAGCAATGGACCTGCTGAATGTCGATTTCGCCATCGCCTCGACAGGAATAGCAGGCCCTGGAGGCGGAACCAAGGACACACCCCTCGGGACGATATGGCTCGCCTACGGCAATCGTGAAGAGATACGCACCCAGAAGCTCACCGACGACTTCGGGAGGGATATCAACATCGCCATTGCCACCAACAAAGCCATGCGCCTCATGCACCATTTCTTGGAGGAAAAACTCCCCCAAGACCTACCCGAAAGCATCGAAAGTCGCTGGTAACTAATAAAAAAAACTTAATTCCACACTTTTGGGACAAGAAAGTTTTGTGCATCAAGGAATTTTCATTAACTTTGCACCCTGTTTGGAATAGGTATCAATTAACGAATAAGAAAATTAAAGATAGCAATGTCTAAGATTTGTCAAATCACGGGAAAGAAGGCACAGCTGGGCAACAATGTGTCTCACTCGAAGCACCGCACTAAGCGTAGCTTCGACGTAAACCTTTTCAGCAAGAAGTTCTACTATGTAGAAGAGAATTGCTGGATTAGCCTCAAAATCTCAGCTGCCGGCCTCCGTATGATTAACAAGGTCGGACTTGATGCCGCATTGAAGCAGGCCGTTGCCAAAGGATATCTCAACTGGAAGGACATCAGAGTGATTGCCGAGGGCAACGAGGATGCTAACAACTAAAGATAAGCGAAGGAGAACGATAAGACAATGGCAAAGAAAGCAAAAGGCAACAGAGTCCAGGTGATTCTTGAGTGCACCGAAATGAAGAATAGTGGCCTGCCCGGTACAAGCCGTTACGTCACTACCAAGAACCGTAAGAACACTCCGGGTCGTCTTGAGTTGAAGAAGTACAATCCGATCCTCAAGAAGATGACCGTTCACAAGGAGATTAAGTAATCCAATAAATAGGAACATAAACTATGGCAAAGAAAGCGGTCGCTACCCTCCATGAAGGATCTACGGATGGTCGCGCTTATACGAAAGTGATCAAAATGGTCAAGAGCCCCAAGACGGGTGCATACATGTTCGATGAGAAGATGGTGCCCAACGAGGCTGTTCAGGACTTCTTCAAGAAGTAATCAGATCTACTTGAGATAATATCATCAGAAGGCTGCAACTTGTGTTGCAGCCTTTTGGTGTATATAGAACACAGGAAGGCAAGCATGACTGGTGCCTCTTTCGTCCTTATAATCTCCAGCAAAAATAATCGCATCGAAACGTCGGTCCAACATAGTAGCTGCAGTATTTCACTGCACCAATATCCACAGACGCGCCCTGCCCTTGGGGTAAGCCAAAAGTAAGCGTTTTGTTACTCAACCACAAGACACACGACTTGCTGATACAGTATGGGGTTCATGATGAGTAGCGAAAACAGCCGAACTTCTTTACAATATTTACAACCAAAACTATTTCCATAAGGACTTTATCTACGCATCTAACTATCTTGCTTATCTTTGCAATCTTGCACGAAACACAGATCGATATACTAAGATATTTGGTTAATTGCGCAAGACACGTACAATTCCCCGCGCTGGTTATTCTACGATAATAACTAAGAAAAAGTGGAAGACCCTGATATATTTGTATTTAATAATGTTAAATCTGTATTCTGAGATGTTTTTGGACTGTCAAACAAAGCAGTTTTCAATGCAATAGTGCTAACTTTGTACCGTCTAAACCCATGCCGAAAGCCCGAAGGGCAGAGGTTGGGCGGACATGTATTCATAAAAAAGGCGTAACTGTACGCTTTGGTTTTGACGCCGTAAGAACTTCGCAACTTCCAACTGATTGTCAAAAACAAAGCAACGGAAACGCCTCATGAGGTGTATTCTATACAGCCGTATTGGCTTCAGACGGTTCTGCCGTTTGTTGCCGAGAGGGTGAATTGTATATTTACACTGGCGTGGGGCTTTCGGCGTTGCTCGTTTCGACAATCAGGGCAATGCGAAGGCCTTTATGGCGTGGAACGAGTGACAGGATAGACTCCACGCTTTTCGTATATATAAGCGAGTAGATTTCGTCAACGAAGGAGTCAGTTGACTGCATCTGTTAACGGAATTGGAATGAACATTCTACGAAACAATCCATATCGCCTGTTAGGAGTCTATTCAAACTCTCCTACGAAGGAAAGGCTGGCTAACCACAATCGCATGAAAGCGTTTTTGAAGGTGGGCAAAACCGTCTCTTTTCCTTTGGACTTACCCCAATATCTTTCAGCCATTCAAAGAACCGAAGCTTCTGTAATGGATGCTGAGGCCCAACTCACTTTGCCCAAAGACCAACTCTTGTACGCCCAGTTTTGGTTTGTGAAAGCGACTCATTTGGACGAAGTGGCCTTCAACCATCTTTTCGCTGGTGAAATAGACAAGGCTGAGGAGATTTGGCAAAAGAAAGACACTGCATCGTCTCTGCAGAATCGTATCGTTTGTGCGTTGATGCGTGAGGACTATCGTAGGGCTGTAACGTGTGCCGAGACCTTGTATGAAAACCCCCTCTACTCGAACCAGTTTGTGTCTGCTATCCTGGGAACGGATGGAAATGCTGATATAGGCAGTTTGGCTTTCCGCTTTCTCGATGAGCTATGTGACGAAGTAGGGGCAAATAAGTTGCTTCCTTTCATCAATGATGATGCATGGGAAAGCCATGTAGAGGAAAAAGCAGTGAAGTCTCTTGTTGATAGCATACAAGACGCTATTGCTATTGCCAAGAAATCAAAGGGAAAAGAGGCAGAAGCAAGGCTCAATGCCGGAGAGGCGCTAAGGGAAAACACAAGAGGTGCTTTCCAGCAGCTGAAAGGATTTCTCTCCGCAACGGACTTGCAGTACCAAATGATTGCCGACAAACTGGGACTTGAAATCCTGCAATGTGGTATTGACTACTTCAATGGCTCCGAAGAGCCTGAGGCTGCACACAAAGCCATGAGCTTGCAGAAATATGCCCAAAGCATTGTCGTTGGGCAAATGGCAAAAGACAGATGTAAGGAGAATGTCGATATTCTTCAAAAGATTATTGACGACCTGCCACCATTTGAGGTGTACGCGGAGGACAAAGCCATTCAGAAGATTTTAGCGTCTTTTGTGGTTCAACCTGATTTGATGTCATATTCAATAAAGTTGATCAAAGAATGCGCTCCTTATGTCGTTGCGATAAAAGAAAAAATAGGGAAAAGACATCCATACTATCTGAACATTTCGACACGAATTGTAGACAATGCAATTGCGAATGTTGTTTCAGAAGTTAATGAAGCGCAACTATCAGAAGATTTTGAAACGCTGAAGAAAGCGCTTATAGAAGCATGGCGTACACAATTATATATGGACAAATTCGATTTGGAACCAGAATATAGAGATGGACGTTATAAACAAAATCGAGATGTATTGTATAAAATTATTCACGATTGTAGTGGTTTTGAATCCGAAAAGCTTTCTGCATTATATAGATACGGTTGCGGCTGGTGTAATGGCTTGAACGTTGATGATGTGGATTTGCGTACTGATAACGAGTTTTATATATCATGCGCTAGTATTGCATCATTTAAAGCTTATATCGAAAAATTCCCATCGGGTAAACATGTCGAAGAGGCCAGGAGTAAAATAGAATTATTGTACTTTAGAAGTGCAAAAACGCTTTTGGATTATAGGCATTTCATATCAAATTTTCCAAATAGTAGTTTGGTAAAAAATGCACAAGAAGCCATTGATAAGATTCTTAAAGAGCAAGAAAATCAAAAGCGAGAAAAACAAGAAAGGGAAAAGCAAGAGCAGGAAAAACAAAAAAAGGCAGAACAAGAAAAGGCCATTTCGTCATGTACTACAACAGATGATGTAATATCTTTATATAAAAAAGAGAAAACCGCTCAGATAGACGTTGAAAAATGTGCTTCAAGGGCTTATAAGTTATCTAAATATAAGTCAGATTACAAAAAAGTAATATCTGTCTTTGGTAGAGATTCTTTATGGGGAAAGAAAGCCGAGTTGAAGTTAGCAGATCTTGAACGTAAACGTAAAGGTGAAATAAGAAAAACGATGCGCGTGCTTTCTATTTTCCTGTTGATTCTAGTCTGTATATATTGTATATGGGGATTTGGAGGGTTGAGTATAATCTGCTATTGCTTGGCGTTTTTATTAGGGTTTATTGCATTGGTATGCTTGATGTCTGAAGGTCCAGGCTGTCTTTTTGTTATAGTTGGGATCATAGCATATGGACTTGCTGCTTGTGGCATTTATTTGGGAAGATTGTAAGTGGTAGCTAATATATAATAGAAGTATGAAATATCTTTTTTTAAGTATTTTGCAGTGAGGATTCTGCTTTTGTCCGTTAAAAGCTGAGGGTGCTACTAAGAAGGTTGAGTCTTTGAAAATAGAGGCCAAAGGCTTGAAGGCGCAACAAGAACGTCTTGCTGTTTAATGTCATTATGTCATCATGCCGCTAAGGATTTCGCAGATAGCAAGCGCGAGGCCATAGAGCCCCGTGGTGGTCAAGCACCCTCATGAGGTCTCTATGGTCTCGTTTCGTAGATCGCTGCAATGTCGTTGATCATCGCACACGATCCGACTTTGACAGGTCGTAGTGCAAAGGTGTTAATGATGTATAGAATCTAAGAATCTATCCCCAAGATGTATTGGGTGAGCCATAAAAACAAGTAAAAAGTGGAATTCCTTTTACATATTTGTATTTAATAATGTTAAATCGAATGATGTGACCGTTTTTTGTTAGCAAAACAAAACGGTTTTCAACTTAATAGTGCTATCTTTGTAGCGTCTATCCCCATGCCGGAAGCCCGAAGGGCAGAGGTTGGGCGGACATGTATACATAAAAAGGCGTAACTGTACGCTTTGGTTTTGACGCCGTAAGAACTTCGCAACTTCCAACTGATTGTCAAAAACAAAGCAACGGAAACGCCTCATGAGGTGTATTCTATACAGCCGTATTGGCTTCAGACGGTTCTGCCGTTTGTTGCCGAGAGGGTGAATTGTATATTTACACTGGCGTGGGGCTTTCGGCGTTGCTCGTTTCGACAATCAGGGCAATGCGAAGGCCTTTATGGCGTGGAACGAGTGACAGGATAGACTCCACGCTTTTCGTATATATAAGCGAGTAGATTTCGTCAACGAAGGAGTCAGTTGACTGCATCTGTTAACGGAATTGGAATGAACATTCTACGAAACAATCCATATCGCCTGTTAGGAGTCTATTCAAACTCTCCTACGAAGGAAAGGCTGGCTAACCACAATCGCATGAAAGCGTTTTTGAAGGTGGGCAAAACCGTCTCTTTTCCTTTGGACTTACCCCAATATCTTTCAGCCATTCAAAGAACCGAAGCTTCTGTAATGGATGCTGAGGCCCAACTCACTTTGCCCAAAGACCAACTCTTGTACGCCCAGTTTTGGTTTGTGAAAGCGACTCATTTGGACGAAGTGGCCTTCAACCATCTTTTCGCTGGTGAAATAGACAAGGCTGAGGAGATTTGGCAAAAGAAAGACACGGCATCGTCTCTGCAGAATCGTATCGTATGTGCGTTGATGCGTGAGGACTATCGCAGGGCTATAACGTGTGCCGAGACCTTGTATGGAAATTCCCTCTACTCGAACCAGTTTGTGTCTGCTGTCCTGGGGGCGGATGGAAACGCTGATGTCGCCAGTTTGGCTTTTCGCTTTCTCGATGTGCTATGTGACGAAGCAGGGGCAAATCAGTTGCTTCCTTTCATCGATGATGATGCATGGAAAAGCCATGTAGAGGAAAAAGCTGTGAAGCCTCTTGTTGATAGCATACAAGACGCTATTGCTATTGCCAAGAGATCAAAGGAAAAAGGGGCAGAAGCATGGCTCAATGCCGGAGAGGCGCTAAGGGAAAACACAAGAAGTGCTTTCCAGCAACTAAAGGGATTTCTCTCCGCAACGGACTTGCAATATCAAATGATTGCCGACAAACTGGGACTTGAAATCCTGCAATGTGGTATTGACTACTTCAATGGCTCCGACGAGCCTGAGGCTGCACACAAAGCCATGGACTTGCAGAAATATGCCCAAAGCATTGTTGTTGGTCAAATGGCAAAAGATAGATGTGAGGAAAATGTAGATATTCTGCAAAAGATTATCGAAGCCCTACCACCATCTGAGGTTCTTGCAGAAGATTGTGCCATAAAAGAAGAATTGCGTAAGTATTGTAAATTGCCTGACGAGATTTGCTATGCGGTTACGTTGTTGAATAAGACGAAACCACATTTGCAAGCCATAAAGAATAAACTTGGGAGTAATAATAAGTACTATCTAAAAATATCCACACAGATAGTCAGTAATGCATTACACAATTTGATTGAAGAGGTAAATGCTACACAAAAACAGGCAACAAGCGAAACAAAAAAAGCATTGAGAGAAGCCTGGAAGACTACATTGATTATGGATACTTTCGATATGGAACAAGATTTTAAGAATAATCGCTATGCTTCAAATCGTTCTGTACTTAAAGACTTGTATGAGCGTTATAATGTAGCTTCGCATCCTTATATTGCTGCTACAGTATTAATGATTCTTTCACTAATTATTGGTTGTATATGGCAGAGTTGTGCTGATTATCATGATGACGCACCTTATGGCATCATTGGTTTGGCTGTTGGAATGGTTTCCTTTTTGTATCCTTGGTACGAACGTTCTGGTACAGGATCAGAGGAAACTCTGGGATGTTTGTCTAGTTTTGGTTGTCTCAGTTTTGTCATCATAATCCCACTGTTTGTCCATTATTGGATGTATAAAGGTTTGAAATATTGCATAAAGTATTAAAGCAAACATCAATGAAAAAGATATTTACAATTCTACTGCTGATAATATGCGCTTGTCAAGCAACAATCGCTAAACCATCGTCAGACAATGATAAAATTAAATCATTGGAGGAAAAATGTGTTAATTTACAGAGCCTTCAATCTCGTACTGCTAATGATTTGTACAGACTGAAAGAAAAACAGAAAGAGGGTGAGAGAATAATACAAACCCTCAAGAGTGAGAACAACAGTCAAAGCTCAGCTATTGACAGTTTACGCAAAACTTGCAAACAACTGACCGAAGTGCAATCTGCAGATCGCAAGAATGTTAATGGCATGATAGACAAAACCAACAGTCATGTGCAGGCAAACCAAGAAACTTTACAAAGCCGCACACTTTTGGTTTGCATCATAGCCATATTCTTGTTAGTTGCCATAGTGGGGATGACTTACCTATTGGCAAAGCGCATTAAATCAGGTAATACATCTATTGACGAAGTGCGTAAGGCTCAAGATGCTTTGCAGATTGCACAGAAAAAAATGCAAGAAGAGTCAATAAAACTTGACGACAAGCTTTTGGAACTATTCGATAGACAAATAGCGAATGCTCCAAAGAATGAAGGTAATGGTAAATCAGACCATTCACTTGCCTTAAAAGTTGCTGATGAAATTGTCAGAATAGAATTGAACATGTCGCGCATGGATTCTTCTATCAAAGGTTACAAACAATTGGCCAAAGCTGTGGAACGTATAAAGGACAATTTCAAAGCTAATGGTTACGAAATTGTCGATATGCTTGGAAAACCTTATAATGAAGGTATGAAAGTCATCGCCAATTTCGTTGCAGATGAGAATTTGGAAGAAGGCAAGCAAATCATCACTGGCATAACCAAGCCACAAATAAACTATAATGGGCAAATGATACAAGCTGCTCAAATAACTGTAAGTCAAAACATTTAATACAACAATAACATGGCAAGGAACAAAATAGACTATGGTATAGACCTCGGAACAACAAATTCCGCCATCTGCCGCATGGAAAAAGGAGAACCTGTTGTTATTAAAACAGATGTATTGAAGGATACGATGCCTTCATGCATCTCTGTAAACAAGAAAGGTTCAATAAAAGCTGGTGACAGTGCCTATAATACGATGAAGCAAGACAAACGTCGTGCAACAAAATCGTGGCACAAAGGTGCTTCTAATACATACATTGAGTTCAAACGCACAATGGCAACTGATACTCAATATTCATGCAAAAACCTGAACAAAAGTTTTTCTTCTGAGGAATTGTCAGCAGAAGTGCTGAAGACATTGAAATCTTTTGTTACAGATGAGGCTTTTGGTTCAGTTATTATTACTGTTCCCGCAAAGTTTACCGTCAATCAAAAGACCGCAACTATGGAGGCTGCGAAGATGGCAGGTTTTAAGCATTGCGAATTGCTTCAGGAGCCAATAGCGGCATCAATGGCTTATGGGGTTTCTTCTGATGAGAAAAACGGAACATGGATGGTCTTTGATTTCGGTGGCGGAACCTTTGATGCAGCTCTACTAAAAGTGGAGGATGGCATTATGCAAGTTTTTGATACAGAGGGCGACAACTATCTTGGTGGAAAGAACTTGGATTATGCCATTGTTGACAACATCATTATACCATACTTGCAAGAGAATTATGCAATCGATAGTTATTTGCAGGATGAGGAAAAGAAGGAAGTCCTTCGTGATGCAATGAAGACGTATGCCGAGGATGCAAAGAACCAACTTTCATTCAAAGACCATGAGGATATTATTTCCAACTTGGGTGACCTTGGAGAGGATGAGGACGGAGAGGAGATTGAACTTGACCTGACATTGACCCAGGCACAAGTGTTTGATGTAATACGTCCGTATTTTCAAAAGGCAGTGGACATCTGCAAGAATCTTATTCAGCGTAACAATCTCAATGGCTCACAAATCACAAGACTGATTCTTGTTGGCGGTCCAACGCATAGTCCTCTTATCCGCCAAATGCTGCGAGAACAAGTTACCCCAAATGTTGACACAAGCATTGACCCGATGACCGCTGTTGCGACTGGTGCTGCCCTCTACGCTTCAACGATGGACGCAGAGGTTTCTGACAAAGAAATCAAAGTCGGAACAGTTAAACTTGATGTCAGCTACGAGTCGACCACAGTTGAAATGGCAGAGTATGTGCCGGTTTGTCTCGCTGAAGGCTCTTCTTTGAATAGGGTTTTCGTTGAGTTTGTAAGAGGAGATAAGGCTTGGGCAAGTGGTAAGGTGGAAATCAATTCCAAAGGTGATGTTGTAGAATTGAACCTTTTAGAGGGTAAGGCAAACTCATTTAATATATCATGCTATGATGATAAAGGCAATGCCCTACCTTGCTTTCCAAATGAAATCACGATAATTCAAGGCTCTGTTGTAGGAGCAGCACCATTACCTTATAACATAGGTATTGCCACTTGGAACGAGGATAAGAAACGCGGAGTATTCCGTATGGCAAAGGGATTAGAAAAAAACAAGCCTTTGCCAGCAACAGGAGTAATCAATGATTTGAGAACCACAAATCAACTACGTCCTGGACTTTCAAGTGATGTGTTGATTGTACCAATTCACCAAGTTGACGATTTCACAGAGGCTGAAGGCAAATCAGCTTCACTCTATGAGCATGTTGCAGACGTTGTCATTACCGGCGAAGATGTTGACACCCTCATACCTGCGGATAGTCTTGTTGATGTTACGTTAAAGGTGGATTCTTCTGAGCAGATGAAACTTGAAGTACATTTCCTTTCTACGGATTTCACTGTAGAGAAAGTCCTTGATACTGGCAAGAAACATACAATGGAGGATGCCAATGAAGAAATCCGTAAAGGATTTACAGAAGCAGAAAACGGTATGGAAACTTTGTCTGAAAGCGGTATAGATGTAAATGATTTACAGAATGAACTTGAAGCTATACGCACAGACAACGAGAATACTACTGAGAAAAAAGAGGTTCTCAACCATTTGCGTGAATTGCTAAGAAAAATAGAAAAACTGGATGCTGGTACAGAGTGGCAGCGTGTTGAAAAGGAGTTACGCGAAGAGTTTGACAAACTCGAAAAAGCTCAGAATGATTTGGGCAATGAGAAGTCAGCCCAGTTAGTCAATCAATTGCGTATGCAAACAGATAATGCCATTCGTGCAAAGAACGTACAAATAGCCCGTGAGGTTTTGGAACAGGTAAGTAGCCTTTTCTTCCAACTCACAATGCTTTATCAATGTATGGGTATTATTCGATATTGCAACGAACGCTTTGCCTCAATGCATTGGAAGGATTCCTCACGTGCTCGTCAACTAGTAAACCTGGGTATGGAGCAAATCAATAATAATCCTACGACAGAAGGACTTCGGCAAATTGCAGCAGAATTATTAGGACTTATGCCAAGGGATGAAGTAGAAGGGGCTGGTGGAAAGTTGAAATAGCAAAAATCTTTATTATGCATTTCAAAAAGAACGATAAAATAGGTTCATACACAGTAGCGTTTCCGCATAAGCATGGGTCTTATGCGGAAACCTATCGTGTAAAAGACGCCAATGGCAAGAGCCGCTTCTTGAAACTCATCAACTACTCAAAGCTCAATCGTAATCAGATAGATGATAGCGGACGAGTGATAGAAGTGGAGATTGCCAAGCAGCTGCATCATCATAACCTTTGTCAGTTTGTGGACGCTGGTAATATGATGATGAACGGAGGCCAATACGCTTGGTTCATGACCGAGTTTGTAAGTGGAGAGACTTTGTCGCAGAGGATTATCCGTGATGATAATATCAGCGTTTACGAGATCAAAACAATAGCCAAAGCCGTATTGTCCGCACTGGCCTTCTTGCACTCACAGACGACTCCTATCATTCACAACGAGGTGACGATACAAAACGTTTTTCTCAATCTCGTCGGGGAATTGCAAGACCTGAAGCTGATAGATTTCGGTTGTGCGAGACTTTTAAACCAGCCGCCAGTCAAACCCAATTTGGAGGAGTTGAATCCTTTCTATCTTGCGCCAGAAAGATTCTCCGGGGTGTGCTCCGTTCAGACGGACCTCTATTCTGTAGGCGTGATGATGTATCAGCTCCTTTACGGAGTGCTGCCGTGGTTTATAGACGTTTCAAGAAAACGGGGACAAGAGGCGATAGACGCCATCTTGGCAAAGCGGGACGAAGAACTGGAACTGACAAAAGAGGATAAGTATGAGCTTGACGACCAGCTGCTGAATGTGATAGCCAAAGCATTAAGTTATGATGCAGAAGACAGGTTTCAAACGGCAGATGAGTTTATCAAAGCGATTGACGGTGAGATAAAAATAGACCGCCAATCTACGAAGCGTAAAATCCTCTCGCAGCAGTCAGAGGATAAGCCAATCTCCACAGAAACAAAGAAAAAAGGGGAAGGCTTTGCTGCTGTGGCTGGCATGGAGGAACTGAAACAGCAGATGCGTGAAGAGGTGATAGAGCCCCTCCACAACCCCGAGGAATACCATCGTTATGGCGTGACCATACCCAATGGTATGCTGCTGTATGGTCCTCCTGGGTGCGGAAAGACCTTTTTTGCAAAACACTTTGCAAAAGAGGTCGGATTCAACTTTCTGTGTATCACCCCTGCCGCCCTAAAGAGCCGCTTCGTCAACGCCACGCAAGAGAACATCGCAAAGATGTTTAAAGAGGCAGAGGAGAAAGCGCCAACAGTTATATTCATAGACGAGATGAACGAACTGGTTCCTAATCGCGCGGATGGCAATGTGCACGAAATGTCAAGGAGTGCCGTAAACGAGATGTTGGCGCAAATGGATAGAACTGGCGAAAGGGGGATCTTCGTCATAGGGGCGACCAACTATCCCAACATGATTGACACGGCGATATTGCGTGCCGGACGCTTGGACAAAAAATACTTTATTGGCGCGCCAGACGAAGAAGCGCGAATGGCCTTGTTCAAACTGTATCTTGAGAAGCGTCCATACGACTTTGGATTGGATTATCAACAGTTAGCAGAGATGACCCAAGGATACGTCTCTGCTGATATTCAATTGATAGTCAATGATGCTGCGCGAAATGCACTTCACCAGCATAGCAAAATAACAATGGAGCTTCTGAAAGCAGCCATCTCAAATACTCGCCCTTCGCTCAGTGCTGACGAGTTGCGTAAATACGATCGCATTCGAAAGATGATGAATGGAGAGGATGTGAAGAAGCCTAATGATAGGCCTCGGATAGGTTTTAACATTTAAACGATTACTATTATGACAAAAGAAGAATTATACTTGAAAACCATCTTCTGTTGCATAGCTTGCGATGGAGATATAGCCACGGAAGAAGTAGGTATGGTTAGGGAGTTGTGTGCAAAGGACAAGCTCTTCCACGACATTGATTCGGAGAAGTGCATCAACTCATGGATTGCCGAAATCAATGAGCAGGGCGCATTGTTCCTGCAATCTTATCTAAAGGAACTAAAATCTGTGGTGTTGAACGAAACAGACCAGTTGCTACTCGTATCGCTTGCCATCAAAGCCATCGAGGCTGACAATCGCATAGAGTACGCAGAAGTAAAGTTCTTCAAAAAGATACGCTCTAGACTTAGTGTAAGTGACGAGGCTATATTGGCTGAACACCCAGATAAGGAAGACTTCCTCTTGCCTGATATTAATATTGCTGAGGGTCCTCAATGGGACGATAATATACATTTCTCACAAATAACTATACCTACCCAAACAAACTAAACATTAATGACTATATGGAAACTTTTTAAGACATGGGACTGTCGTTGTCCTCTGGGGACGTCGCAAAACATGCGGTATTTCATTGATTTATTTGGCGGTTCGACATTTTTTTATTAATTTTACCGCAGAATATGCGACGTTTAACACTACACATTGTCGCACATAGAATAAGTAGCTTATGTATATACACGAAAGAGATAATTGGACAAACTTCCGCTGGGATGCTTCTGAGGTATCAATCCTTCAGGAGGTTGTATGTCGTAAGCAAGGTTTGCTTTACGGCAGATTGAGCACGCTCGGCTTTGATAGCAAACTCAGAGCTATGGCGGAGAATCTGACACATGACGTAGTGTATTCTTCAGAAATAGAGGGCATATGTCTTAATGAGGAACAGGTGCGTTCTTCTATCGCCCGAAAACTGGGAATTGAAAACGTGAAATACACAGCTCCTTCTCATTATGTTGACTCCGTGGTGGGCGTAATGCTCGAAGCCGTACAGAACTATGACCAACCTCTCAGTAAAGAGAAACTATGCGCTTGGCAAACAGCATTCTTTCCAACCGGTTTCAGCGAAGCTTGTGAAATAGAAATAGGACAATACCGAACACATGAGGAACATATAGTCAGCGGTATATTTGGTAGAGAGAAGATACATTATATAGCCCCTTCTCCCGACCTTTTAGAGAGTGAGATGCAAAGGTTTATAGCTTGGTTTGATGGCGAAGACACCGTGGGCAGCGTTATACGTTCTGCCATAGCTCATTTCTGGTTTGTAAGCATTCATCCTTTCGAAGATGGTAATGGTCGATTGGCTCGCATTCTCTCCGACATGCTTCTGGCACGTGGTGAGAAGAGCGAGCTGCGTTTCTATAATATTTCGTCTCAAATCAATAAAGACAAAAAACACTATTACGACATTCTGGAACGCATGCAACGTGGCGACGGTGAGATCACGGAGTGGCTGGTATGGTATATGAAAAAAATGATTGATGCGCTCGACGAAGCAGAAACCATTGTCACCACCATCTTAAATAAGAGTTTCTTCTGGCAGAAGGCTGCATCCGTTCCTATGACAGAGCGACAAACACAAATGTTAAATATCTTCCTTGATGGCTACGAGGCAAAGATAACGTCTAAGACCTGGGCTTCATTGGCCAAGTGTTCCAAGGATACTGCCATACGCGACATACAGGATCTTGTCAGCAAGAACATTTTGATAGAAGACATTCCTGGAGCCAAGCGACCAACTTATTCCATTGTCTTTGACTCAGAGGACATCACACAATTCTTTACCGATGTGTGTATTACCCAAGAGAATGGCATACCATATCTCAATGCCCTATTCAAAGGGCATAGAACAGTTTGTGAAAGAATGTTGGCACTTGACGCAGAACGGTATCAAAAGGGAGAACTACCTCTGTCCAATATGCTCAATAAGTACTGCTCATATTTGATGGCAAGAGATCAGAAAAAAGCTAAGCTTTTCGATGAAGAATTTTGAGATACGCTATGACGAAGGCAGGAAAAAGGAATTACGCGAAAAGGGGTGAAAATAGGGCCAAAAAAGGATATTAACTTCATCGGCCTACGAATATAACTTCATCAGCCTACGAATATAACTTCATCGGCCTACGAAGTTATATTCATCAAAAGGCGATGTTAACCTACCACTCGGAACAAAGAGAAACTGGCACCATGAGACCACCAAAAGGAGGTTTCCATCCTCCTCTATCGACTGGTAGCCGTATGCAGGAAAGCATCCTGCATACGACCATCTATCAAACTCATCCGCGCATATAATAATAGGTATAAGAACCCTTCTCATAGCGCTTGGGTCGCATTCCTGCACGCAACTGATGGTAGAGCTGCCATGCCTCGGCATAATAACGCGGCATAGGCTCATTGGTCTTGTAGTACAGCGGCAGATAGGCGCAGAAAGTCGGCAGGTCGCGGTCGAGCAAAAAGCCCATCAACTGATAGTTGGCGCTCTTGCTGGTGACGCGGTTGAGTATGGAGTCGGGGGTGAGCAGACTGTGTACCTGTGGCGACGGACGCATCACCTTGCCCTCTCCTACCAAGCGATAATGAAAGAGGCTATCGGTCAGGTGGCCCGTGCGCGCGACAGAATAGATTGTCAACATCGACGATACGGAATCAGGACGCTCCAACCGTTGCGCCATCACGAGCGCCTCACGATAGCGACGTTGGTCAACCAGATATTCCATCCGCGCCCGCTTATGAAACTCTCGGTCATTATTGCTCAGGAATCCTACGAAGAGAAACATGAGGGCAAGGGTGCCCAGGTTGATCCAGAGCAGCTGTGAGAGAAAGCCCTGCCTACGCTCGTCGGGCTCATAGGGCTGGTAGCGCATGGCCTGTATGATGGCAGGTACGATGACGAGAAGCAAGAAAGGAATAGCCAACCACCAAGAGCCAAAATCTACTTGCGTCGTGACGTCGGAACGGATGCCCGTCAGCCAGGCCAGCAACAAGAGCGAAGGCGCATAGGTGAGGGCATAGCTTCTACGGCGAAGGCGGGCAAAGAACTGGACCACGACCTGCAGGAGCAGCAATACGGACGTGATAATGACTGCCCCAAGGAAGGGCGCATAGTGGGTCTGCCCGCCCGAGGCGAGAAACTGCGTGACGACGAGGACATCCGCCTGGTAGTTGTATAGATAGCAAAAGGTGAGCACGCAGAACACTACTGCGCACACCACCTGTTCGAAACTTCTACGCATGAGCATCATTCTTTTTACGCATGATCTTCATTCTTTTTACGCAAGACCACGGCCGAACGCGCAGGGATATAGAGCTTCAGCCAGCCCTTGTGATCCTTGGCATAGAGCGTGTCGCTATTTGTCAGATGCTCCACCGAGTCGTCGGCCAATCCGTTGCCGCCAAACTCCTTGGCATCCGTATTGAGCACTACCTGCCAAGAGCCCTCGCGCACCAACAGCCCGTAGTCGGAATAGGACCGTGAGGGAGAGAAATTGAACACGAACAGCAACGAACCGCGCTCATAGGCGAGCACCTGGTCGCCGTCATTATGCCATATTTCCTCCACAGGCGTATCGTTGAAAGCAGGCTCACTCTTCACCACCTCCAGCATCCGGCGGTCGAAATCGCCAAGATAGTGATAGCAAAGGGTCTTGTCATCGACCAGATTCCATTGCCTGCGCGCATACTTGTGGCTCCATCCGTTGCCCTCGCGCGGGAAATCGATCCACTCGGGATGACCAAACTCGTTGCCCATAAAATTGAGGTAGCCTCCGTTGATAGCTCCTAAGGTGACGAGGCGGATCATCTTGTGCAGGGCAATCCCCCGATGGGCCGCCTCGTTCTCATCCCCGATACGGAAATGCCAGTACATATCGGCATCCACCAGCCGGAAGATGATTGTTTTGTCACCCACCAACGCCTGGTCATGGCTTTCACAATAAGAGATCGTCCGCTCGTCAGACCGACGATTATTGACCTCCCAGAAGATGCTACTTGGTTTCCAGTCCTCATCCCGACGCTCCTTGATGGTCTTGATCCAATAGTCGGGTATGTTCATCGCCATACGATAGTCGAAACCATATCCGCCATCCTCGAAGCGGGCCGCCAGTCCTGGCATGCCCGACACCTCTTCGGCAATGGTGATGGCATGAGGATTGACCTCATGGATCAGACGATTGGCCAAGGTCAGATAGCAGATGGCATTGTCATCCTGATGGCCGTTGAAATAATCAGCATAGTTGGTGAAAGCCTCTCCCTGTCCATGACTATAATAGAGCATCGACGTGACGCCATCGAAACGGAAACCATCAAAATGGAACTCCTCCAACCAGTACTTGCAGTTGGAGAGGAGGAAATGGACGACATTATCCTTGCCATAGTCAAAGCAAAGACTATCCCAGGCCGGATGCTCGTGGCGGTCGCCAGGGTAGAAATATTGGTTGGGATCTCCCGCCAGGTTGCCCAGTCCCTCCACCTCGTTCTTGACGGCATGGGAATGGACAATATCCATGATGACGGCCACGCCGTGGCTATGCGCCTCGTCTATCAGTTCCTTCAATTCCTCGGGCGTACCAAAACGGCTGCTCGGCGCAAAGAAGGAACTGACATGATAGCCAAAGGATCCATAGTAGGGATGCTCCTGGATGGCCATGATCTGTATGGCATTATAGCCATCTCGGACGATACGCGGGAGCACCTGCTGGCGAAACTCGCTATAGGATCCCACCTTCTCCTCGTCCTGTGCCATTCCGATATGGCACTCATAGATCAGGAGCGGCTTCGTCTGCGGCGTCAACGGCTTCGATACCCAACGGTAAGGCGTCTTGGGCGCCCACACCTGTGCCGAGAAGATATGCGTCTTTTCGTCCTGCACCACGCGGTTGGCCCAGGCCGGTATACGCTCGCCTTCTCCACCATCCCACTTGACGTGCATCTTATAAAGCTGTCCGTGGCTCAAGGCGTCGGCAGGAAGCGTGAGCTGCCAGTTGTCCGTGCCCTCGATACGACGGCATCGGTAGGTCTCCTGCTCCTTCCACGAACTGAAGTCGCCGACGAGATAAATGTCCGTGGCATGGGGAGCCCACTCTCTGAACACCCACCCCGTATCCGTCCTATGCAGACCGAAATACTCATAGCCATTCGCAAAATCGGAGAGCGTCTGCTTGCCGTGGCGCGTCAGTTGGTATATCTTCCACAAGGCGTGGTCGTGACGACCCCGTATCGCCTGCTCATACGGCTCCAAATAGGGGTCGTTGCGCACAATGCCGATGTGCTCCACTACCTGGGGTTCTACCTTTGCAGCAGCAGCAGGAACCTTTTTGCGGTTCGCTTTTTTGTTTACATTCTTCTTGTTCACCATATCCTGTCAATACAATCTTTTTACATCTCTATTCTCTTGCCATCCTCATAGCGGCCCTGCGCCGTGATGGCACCAGTCTTGTCGCGCTCCACAAAGGATCCATCACGCTCGTCCTCGTGGTAGCTGCCCTCAAAGCGCACGCCCTTGGCGTCCTCCTCGATGGCTTTTCCCTCGCGCAGTCCGTTGCGGAACGTACCACGGAATCGCGTGCCGTCGGCATAATGGATGACCACCTCGCCATCGAGCTTGCCGTTGACAAAAACCCCGTCGAAGACATCATTGTTCTTCTTGGTCAGTTTGCCCACTCCATTCTCGTGGCCCTGTTCCCAGAGACCCACATAGACATCGCCATTGTGCCATGCCATCGTACCCTGGCCCGAACGCTCACCACGCAGGAAGCGTCCCGTATAGACATCACCATTCTTATATCTCATGATGCCCTCGCCGTGGCGCTCGCCCTCGACATAGTTGCCCTCGTAGATATCGCCATCCTTAAACTTATAGATACCACGTCCATCCGGCAGGTCGTTCTTCCATTGTCCGCTATACTCCTCGCCGTCGCCATAGACGTAGGTGCCCTTTCCCTCCTTGAGATTGTTCACCCAGTCGCCCGTATAGGACGACCCGTCGCCCCAGTCGAAGACACCCTTGCCATTCTTTCGGTCATCGACCCAGTAGCCATCATAGAAGGCCCCGTTCTTGAAAGTGTAGCGTCCTTTACCCGCGCGCTTGTCCTCGGCCCATTCGCCCTCGTACTTGTCGCCATTGTAATAGAACATCGTACCCTGTCCCGACTGGTAGTCCTTATACCAGAGCCCACTATAGCGGTTGCCATTCATGAAGTAGTAGTCGCCCATGCCGTGCTGGTGGTCCTGAAACCATTCGCCGGTATATTTCTCTCCATCCGTGAAGGTGTAGGTGCCCTGCCCGTGGCGCTTGCCCTTGAGAAACTCTCCCTCATAGACGTCGCCATTCTTATAGACGGCCTTGCCCTTGCCGTTGGGCTTGCCGTGCAACACTTGTCCTGTATAGCGACCACCATCAGAGAGCGTGATGGTCTGCGTGGCAGGATTCTGCGCCTTGACGGGCACGGAGCAAGCCATCATGGCAAAGAAGATATATAGAAATGTTGACTTTTTCAAATTTATCATGCGATTCAATCCTTTCAATAACTGTCTTTCTGCAAAGTTAGCAAAAAAGCCACGACCAAACAAATTTGATAACTATTTTTAGGCAAATGTCGGATTATCGCATGGTTTATGTAGAAATTATTAAACAAACCGAAGCAGCTATTTATGTGTACCAGCACGGGCAGGGTTTGTAGGCATACAAAAATGCAAAGCCATACCTACTGCCCAGGCAATAGGTACGGCTTTGCACTTTTACCCACAGGCGTGGGTGTTAACTATTTACTCCCAGAGTGGCGAGTCTTGACCAGAGTTGCGGGTCTTAACCAGCATGGTGGGCTAGACTTATTACTCCCCCAGTTCGTCTTCGTATCCCGGTATCACCACGGAGACGCGGCCTATGCCGGGGATGATCTGTGAGAGTCCCTCGACGATCTTCTCGCGGTCGAAGCCCTCCTCAATGGCGATGAAGAGCGTATCGTCACCTGCAATAGATCCCAAGACACCCTGGATCTCCTTCTGGTCGATATCATACGCAACGGCACTCGCATAGCCAGGCCGTGTCTTCATCACGGCCAGCTGACCACTAAAGGTGAGCGAAAGAAATCCATTGCTATTCGCCATGTCGGTAGCACGCTGAGGCGAAGAGACACGCTTGTACATCGTCTCGTTGGGCAACACATAGACGTATTTTCCATTCATAGAGGCAGCCTTGGCCACCTTCAACTGCTTCAAGTCGCGGCTCAACGTAGCCTGCGTAATCGTAAAGCCCTCCTTGGCCAATGCCTTCAGCACCTCCTCCTGACTGCTAAGCTCCTTGCTGGAGATAAGCATCTTGAGGGTTTTCATTCGTATCGTTTTCGCTTTCATAATCCTTCATTATTCTATTTCATTTGCAAAATTACAATATTTATTCACGCCAAGCAAGTTTTATGCCCTCAAAAAGCATTTTATTAGAATATTTTTAGATTTCCTTTTGTCACACATACCCTTTCATAGCACAACCCGCGACAAACAATATGCAAGCTACCTTGGAAAGAAAGCTATCGCTATGCAAGGAGAAAATGGCTACATGAAGACGAAAACGCACAAAAAAGGGGAAATATCTTTTCAGATATTCCCCCGATATACGTATTTTACTCCTATAATTATCTAAGAATATTCACTTCGTCAAAACCGCATCAATTGCGTCTGTCGCCCAAGAAGCGGAGCAGATAGAGGAAGAGGTTGATGAAGTCGAGGTAGAGGTTGAGCGCACCCAAGAGCGCTATCTTCTGGGAAGCCTCGCCCATATCGGGAGCCTCCAGGAGAGCCCGCTTGATCCATTGCATATCCCAAGCCGTCAGTCCACAGAAGAGGATCACGCCCAGGCCACTAATGATGAGGTCGAACATCGTGCTGCGAAGGAACATATTGACCAGTCCGGCAATGATCAGGCCGATAAGCGCCATGATTAGGAAACCACCTATCGAGGACAAGTCCTTTTTGGTCGTATAGCCAATCAAGGCCATGGCGCCAAACATACCTGCCGAGACAAAGAAAGTCAGGGCTATGGAAGCCGTGGTATAGACGGCGAAGAAGACACTCATCGTCATACCGTTGAGGATGGAGAAGGCGATGAAGCCCACGGTAGCCGTGGTGATCGAGATGCGGCTGAGGCGGGCCGACAGCCAGATGACCAGTCCGATCTCGGCTGCAAACAACACCAGCATGGGCATCTTGGAACCGAAGAGGCTCATCAGGAGGCCCGGACTGTTGCCGATACCATAGGCGACGATAGCCGTGATGGTCAAGGCCAAAGCCATCCAGGTATAGACCTTCCGCATGAGGAAAGGCATGACACGTGACCGCTCCAGCTCCCGCGCGCGATCATCCACAATGTTTGAATAATTGTTGAAATCCATTTCGATTTTCGTATTTAATATGTATGTTTTCTATCGTACAAAAGCCATGCCATGCCGACCATCCTTGACAGTCTGTCACTCCTGGCAAAAGACCATTCTGTCTGCAAATATACACCTTTAGGGCGAAACCGACAAGCACTTGACATAGATTTTAGCTATTTCCTGGTCGCTTATAGTGATTTTTAGCATTTTTCTTTCTACTTTTGCACCAGCATTTCAAGCAAGACACCCATAACGAGAGAAGACATGGACAATCAAAATAGTAAAAGCAAGAAGATCCTGATGGATGTCCCCGTGACGCGGACGTCCCTGCGAGTGATCGACAACATCATCTACTCGCAACACTACGAGAAGGGAACGATCTCCCTCCACATGACGCTCATCATTCCACGAACCAATGAGCCGAAGCCCTGTGTGGTCTATTTCCCTGGTGGCGGTTTCACGACGAGCGACTACAGCAAGTTTATTGAATGTCGCATGGGACTGGCGCGTGCAGGCTTTGTCGTGGCTGCCGTGCAATATCGTACGATCCCCAACGCCTTCCCTGCCCTCCTGGAGGACGGCAAGCAAGCCATCCGCTTCCTCAAGGCCAATGCCGAGAAGTTTGGTATTGACAAGACGCGCTTTGGCGTGATGGGCAATAGTGCTGGCGGCTACCTGTCGTCGATGATTGCGACGACGATGAACGAGCCGCGCTTCGACCAAGGACAGTATCTGAACGAGAGCTCCGACGTGCAGGCCTGCTGCACCATCTTCGGTCCGTCCGACCTGGAGACCATCGACGAGGGCTTCCCTACCGAGGTGCAAGCCTACCACGACTCGCGGGCTGCCAGCGAGGCCCTGCTCGTCAATGGCGTGGTCTATGGTCGCGATCCGGGCCACCTCTTGGAGGAGATACCCGACAAGGCGCGTGCCGCCAGTCCGTTGGGCCACATCCATCCCGGACTTCCCCCATTCCTCATCATGCACGGCAACAACGACCACATGGTGTCGCAACGACAGAGCGACCATCTCTACGAGGCCCTCTGCGAGAATGGGACGGAGGTGGAGTATGTCGTGCTCGACAAGGCAGACCATGGCGACGACCATTGGTTCCAGCAGCCCGTCATAGACTATGTCGTCAATTGGTTCCGCAACCACTTGCGCCCATAGGCCTTAGCGACAAGCGTACGTATAACAAATAACAAACAAGGGATGACAGACAGACTGCCATCCCTTGTTTTTATTTATACTCCTTATCGGGACCTCAGGCGCGCGGTCCCTCGGGAGAATCAAAGACGGTTGAAGGTGTTCTTCAACTGCTCACCCAGTCCGATCGTATAGCCCTGGGAAGAGAAGACGACACGATTGAACGTATCGGCAATGAAGAAGATCGGCAGTTGCGTCTTGCTCGACAATTTCAGGTTCTCCACCATCTGCTGACGGATGGCACCATCGGTATCGATACCATAAATGATGTTCTTCGGCAGACGGCCATAGAGCGAAGCATCAAACTTCTTGGCCTCCTCGGCATTCTCGAAGAGCAGGACCATCGGACGGCCCCAACGGTCGAAGGCGTCAGCCTCCTTGGCAATGTCCACGAGCGCATGGTTGGTAGGTTCCTGGCCGACGCCTATGAGACCGATGATATAGTAGCCACGACCCGTCTGCGAGAGCAGGCTCACCTGGTTGCCATCCATATCAAACTTGCTCTCGGAGTTGAACGAACCGATCACCTGCACCTCGTCCTTGCTCTCGCGCATGATGAGAGGTACGGTCGTGGCCTGTCCCTCCTTGATGACGAAGAACTCGCTATGAGACAAGACGCTACCGTTGGCCAGGCGCGTGCCCGTGGTCAGCAGATAAGTACCCGCCTCCAGGGGGCATCCGTCCTTGAAGGTGTTCATCCAGCTGGTCTGTCCGCCATCGCCACCCTCGTCGTAGTTGAGGAGCGTGGCCGTACCATTCTCCAGACGACTCAGGGAGAAGTGGTTGTAGTAGAGCGGGTTGTCCAGATGGGCAGCAGGCTGATAGGTCAGCACGAGCGTGCCCTGATGGGGCGTGACCGTGCCCTTGGCCTCGAAATCGACTGTCGTCCAGTTGCCATCCTTGCGATACATCAAGGCACCCGTGACCGTATCGCGCTTGGCTTCGATATTGAGACTGCGGGCGATATCGACGAAGAGCACCTTGCGCGAGCGCTCGTCCGTGATCTTGAACTTCACGGCACCTACTGGCGTCTGGGCTATCTGCAACGCCTTCGTATCGGGGTTGAGACGGATGTTCTTCTTGATCCAGTTGGCGATCTCCATCGGATTGGCACGGAACTTCCCGACCGTCTTGCGGTCAAAATAGTTCTCGAAGAAGCACTTGAAGGGCGTGATCAGCATCTCGTCCTCCACGCGCGGACTGACCTGGTCGCTCTTGTTGGCGAAGCAGTCCTCCAGGATCTGCGGCAGGATGTCGCGCAGGTCCTTGTCGCTCAGCGTATTGAGGATATTCAGGGCACGTGCCTCGTTGTCGCTATGACGGTTGAGGAAAGCCTCGATGGTGCGCCAGTTACCCTTCGCACGAAGGAAATAGGGAGCATACTTCGACGTGCCGTCCTTCGGATAATGCGTGCGACGGATGGTCTCATGGCGTATCTCGTCCTCGGCAGCAAAACGCGCCTTGTTGGTCGCAGCCTGCTCGGCCGACACCTCGGGCACGTTGGGCGACTCCTTGGGCGGCACAATCGCCATATCCACACTCGAGACCGCATCATTGTCGCGGTCGAGGGCGATCGTCACCTCGCGGTCCTTGCCAAAGGTCACCTTCTTGTAGCCATACTTTCCGTTCTTGGAAGCCCAGACGATCATGTCGCCCAGACCAGCCGTCAGGAAGGTGGCACCCTTCGCATCCGTATATTTCGTCACGGCCGTGAAGAACTCGGCATAGTTGTAGATCTTGAAATCCACACGGGCGTCGGCCACAGGATTGCCCTGAGTGTCCACCACCTTGAAGTCGGCCCGGCTCACCTTGGCATAATTGCTGATGAGGTTGATCTCCGTATAGTTGGACGTGCGCAGCACGGTCTCCTCCGGTCCGTCATAGTCGCCAAAGGCACGGGTGTGCATCAGCAGGGCCCGTGAGGCAGGCGCGTTGAACCATCCCAGGTTGAGCACGGCCTCGGGCTCGCAAGCTCCCAGGAAGTACCATTGTCCGTCGGCCCAAGCCTCCACCCACGCATGGTTGTCGTCGGTATGGGCCCAACGAGGCGTATAGACCTGGCGGGCAGGAATGCCGATGGCACGCAAGGCAGCCACGGCAAAGGTGCTCTCCTCGCCACAACGGCCCGTGGTGGTACGCATGGTAGCCATAGGAGCGGACGTGCGGGCGTCTGCCGGCTGATAGGTCACATGCTCATGGCACCAATGGTTGACCTCGAGGATGGCCTCCTTCATGCTCAGCCCCTTGACGCGGTTCTTCAGTTCGTCATAATAGACGATACGGAAGCTGTCCAGGTTCTCGTTGTTGACACGAACGGGGAGGACGAAATGGCGAAACTCTCGCTCCGGCACCTGGCTACCCCATACCATCTCCTGGCGCGCCTGGAGCGACTTGCGCACGTTGGCAAGGAAGAAGTCGGTCGAATAATCCGTCTCATCGGCCATCGGCATGTAGGCATAGAGAAACTGCAAAGCCTCGGTCTCCACGCCATTGGCTCCCAGGCCCTTGACGTTGAAGCAATCCTTGCCCATGAGTTTCATGCGCGCGTCGAAGGCCTGCATCACCTTCTGCCGATACTGGTCGTTCTGCAGGAAATGTCCGCCCCCCTGCGCCTGTGCGCCAAGCGCCAGGAGAAGGCAGAAGAAAAGAAGTGTTTTTCTCATTATTTTTGATATTTGCTTGTTTCCACACAAAAAACGGCACTTGCGCCCGACTGAAATCAGCCGACACTCGTGCCGTTGTGTTGTTGGCTATGAAGGCAGGGGAGCCCTCTTACTTTGCCTCTACAGGAATCTTGTTCACCCTGCGCTCATGGCGACCGCCCTCAAAGTTGGCCTTGAAGAAAGCATCCATGATCTTGCCTGCCGTATTGTTGTCGATGAATCGACCCGGCAATACGAGCACGTTGGCATCGTTGTGCTGGCGAATCAGCTCGGCCACATCCTTGTTCCAAGCCAATCCCGCGCGCACACCCTGGTGCTTGTTGAGCGTGATGGCCATGCCCTCTCCGCTACCACAGATAGCGATGCCCGGATAGACCTCGCCACTCTCGACGGCTTCTGCCAGGGGGTGGGCATAGTCAGGATAGTCGCAACTGAGGTCGCTGTTGCATCCAAAGTCCTTATATGCGTACTTATGCTCCTCCAAATACTGGATGACATACTGCTTCAACGGATAGCCTGCGTGATCGCAAGCAACACCTACTGTCTTGATTTCCATAAGCGTTTCAGTTTTAATAGAGACCCCGCCTGGTGCCCTGTCTGGGCCTTTGGCGGAGCCTGCTTAGGTGATAGAATATTATGCTAAAAACTCTTTTACTTGCTTGTAAACATTCTCAGGCGTGAAACCGAGCTTCTCGTCGAGCACCTTGTAGGGAGCTGAGAAGCCGAAAGAGTTCATGCCGAAGACGCGACCGTGGCAGCCGACGAGACCCTGGAGGGTGACGGGCAGACCTGCGGTCATTCCGAAGACCTTGGCCTCAGACGGCAGGACGAGCAGCTGATAGCCGACCGGCTGGCGACGGAAGAGACCCTCAGACGGGACGCTCACGACACGGCAACGGACGCCATCCTTGCGGAGCAACTCGGCACCCTCGACGAGCGTGGAGACCTCTGATCCGCTGGCCAGCAGGATAACGTCATACTGCTCGTCGGATCCGGCCACGACATAGGCACCCTTGCGGGCCTTCTGATAGTCGTTGCCCTCGGGGAGGCTCTTGATGTTCTGACGAGAGAGGATCAGGGCCGTCGGCGTGTCCATGTTCTCCATAGCCATCTGCCAGCAGACCGTCATCTCGTCGGCATCGGCAGCACGGAAGACGCGCACGGAATCCTCGCCCATGTGGTTCTGCAACTTCTCCATGAGGCGCAACTGAGCCTCGTGCTCCACGGGCTGGTGGGTCGGTCCGTCCTCGCCCACGCGGAACGCGTCGTGGCTATAGATGAACTTCACAGGCGTGCGCATCAAGGCAGCCATGCGGATAGCCGGTTTCATATAGTCTGAGAAGACGAAGAACGTACCCATGGCCGTGATGACGCCACCATGGAGCATCATACCGATGCACATGCAGGCCATCGTCAGCTCGGAGACACCAGCCTGGAAGAAGGCGCCGCTAAAGTCGCCACGCACGATATTGTGGGTCTTCTTGAGGAAGCCGTCCGTCTTGTCGGAGTTGCTCAGGTCGGCAGAGGCGCAGATCATGTTGGGCACCTGCTCGGCCAGTAATGAGAGGCAAGCTGAGGAAGCTGCACGGGTGGCAGAATCGCGCTTCTGCTCCAGTCCGCTCCAATCGACCTCGGGAGCCTTGCCTGAGAACCACTCCTTGAGCAGGGCAGCCTTGTCGGCATGCTCCTCGGCCCATTTGCGCTCCTCCTCATGGCGCTTGGCCACGATCTTGCGCAACTCCTCACGACGGTCGGCATAGAGTTTCTCGACCTCGGGGAAGATGACGAAAGAATTCTCGGGATCGCCACCCAGGTGCTTGATCGTGTTGGCGAAAGCGTCGCCACCAAGGGGTGCACCATGGGTCTTGACGTTGTGCTCGTAGCTGGATCCGTCGGCCTGGAGCGCGCCTTTGGCCATGACCGTATGGCCAATGATGAGGACCGGACGCTCCTTCTCCTTCTGGGCCACGGTAAGGGCCTTGCGGATCTCGTCGGCATCATTGCCGTCGATCTCGATGACGCTCCATCCCCAAGCCTTATACTTCATGGCCACGTCCTCGGTATCGACGACGTTGCACTCGGTAGAGAGCTGGATCTCGTTGCAGTCGTAGAACATGATGAGGTTGTTCAGGCCCAGCGTGCCGGCAATGCGGCCCACGCCCTGGCTGATCTCCTCCTGCACTCCACCATCGCTGATGTAGGCATATATCTTGTGCTGCATGGGCGTATGGCCGAGGCGAGCCTCAAGGAACTTCTCTGCCACGGCCGCACCAGCCGCAAAGGCATGTCCCTGTCCCAGCGGTCCGGACGAGTTCTCCACTCCGTGCTCGATGTCGCGCTCGGGGTGTCCCGGAGTGATGCTGCCCCACTGGCGGAACTGCTTGATGTCTTCAATGGTAAATTTTCCCTGAAGGGCCAGGGCCGAATAGAGCATCGGCGACATGTGACCCGGGTCAAGGAAGAAGCGGTCTCGACCGGACCATGCGGGCTGATCAGGGTCGTAAACCAAAAATTCGGAGAACAAAACATTGATAAAATCGGCACCGCCCATCGCACCTCCAGGGTGTCCGGACTTCGCCTTCTCTACCATCGAGGCAGCCAGGATGCGGATGTTGTCGGCTGCGCGATTCATTAACTTCTTGTCGTTCATTGTTTGGTCGTAAAAATTGTTTGATGCAAAAATAGTGAAAAAAAAGGATTGGGCAAAATAAAAAGCCGACTATTTTCCTTTGACTTGAAAGTTTAATGGTTTTTCTGACTTTTTTCCTATTATATTATGGAATATAAGGAGAAATCGGCATGAAAAAAGGCCTGGCCTTTCCCCGAGGGGGAAAGCCAGACCTATGATTTTGGTCCGCGCCATCCTGCCGTCTTTCCCTTTAGGGAAGGCCTCGGGACAGCCCCGGACATAGACGTTGGCAGCTTACAGCAGCTTGTCGAAGAGGGCTCTCATCTTAGACTCGTTGGGGGCACCCACGTGCTTGTTGACGAGCTTGCCGTCCTTGAAGAAGAGGAGCGTCGGGATGTTGCGCACGGCATACTCCATGGTGATGTCCTCGTTCTGCTCGACGTCGCACTTGCCGACGACCAACTTGCCGTCATACTCCTCAGCGAGTTTTGACACAAGCGGAGAGATTGCCTTGCAGGGGCCGCACCAGGTGGCCCACAGATCTACTACCAATGGCAGGTCGCCATTTCTCAGAGTCTCAAAGTTGTCCTTTGTGATTTCTACTTCCATTGTTTCTTTTCGTTTAGATTTGGTGAATATGTTTGTTAATACACAAATATCATGCCAATGACAAAATGTCAGTTGATGTGGTACTCCAAGTCCATCGACTGCAATTCCGTCAGTAGTCTCCGGTCCACATCGACGGTCTTGGTCCGGCTCTGTAGCGAGAGGGCCGTGCGGTCGGGCAGGGCCAGGCGGACCATGAGGGTGGTGTCGCCCGGATGGTCCTCGATGATGGTCTGGAGCTCCGCCACCATCTTGTCGTCCACGCGGTCGATGGGTAGCGAGACCGTGATCTTCTTGAGGCGGTCGCGCTTGACGTCATAGAGCTGGGAGACGCTCTCCACGCGGAAGGCCAGGGCATCGCTATTGCGGAAGCGCTGCACACACTTCGCCTGGACGAAGACGGCAAAGTCCTGTCCCAGCTGCGCCTTCCATCTCAACCAGTCTTGGCCGAAGAGCGTCAGTTCGCCCATGCCCGCAAAGTCCTCGATCGTCACGATGCCGAAGGGCTGTCCCGTGCGTTGGGAGAATCGCTCGTTGACAGCCGTCACCATGCCGCCAAACGTCACCTCGCCCCGCTTCTCCAGCGCCTTGAGGTCGGCGTCTCTATGGATCTCCGAGCAATGGGTGTTGCACATGTTCTCCAGCACGACGGCATACTCGTCGAGCGGATGGGCCGAGAGATAGATGCCCACGAGCTCGCGCTCCTTGTTGAGTTTCTCGATGGTCGCCCATCTTTCCGTCTTGGGCAGGGGCGGATGGACCACGGTCACGTCTTCGCTCCCAAAGAGGCTCAGTCCGGCATTGGCCTTGTCCATCTGGTATTTCTGGCCGTAGCGCACGAGCAGGTCGATGAAGAGTTCTCCCTTGGCGTTGGGGGTGAAGAACTGCTCGCGCATAACCCCGAAACCATCGAAGCCGCCACTATAGGCCAGGCTCTCGAAAGCCTTTCGGTTGACGTTGGCCAAGTTGACGCGCTCGGCAAAGTCGAAGATGTCCTTGTAGGGACCGTTCTTCTCGCGCTCGCTGACGATGGCCTCGGCAGCAGGCGTGCCCATGCCCTTGATGGCGCTCAGTCCGAAGCGTATCTCGCCCTTCTTGTTGACACCAAAGCCGATCTGGCTCTCGTTGACGTCCGGGCCGAGCGTGGCGACCTTGAGCGCCTTACACTCCTCCATGAGTTTTGTGATCTCCGTGATCTGGCTGAATCGCCGCGTCATCAGGGCCGCCATAAACTCGGCCGGGTAGTGGGCCTTGACGTAGGCCGTCTGATAGGCCACCCAGGAGTAGCACGTGGCGTGGGACTTGTTGAAGGCGTAGCTCGCAAACTTCTCCCAGTCGCCCCAGATCTTCTCCAGCACCTTCGGGTCGTGGCCGTTCTCCGTGCCCTGCTTGATAAACTTCGGCTTCATCTGGTCAACGATGGCCTTCTTCTTCTTTCCCATCGCCTTGCGGAGGGCATCGCTCTCGCCTCGGGTGAAGTTGGCCAACTGTCGGGAGAGGAGCATCACCTGCTCCTGATAGACCGTGATGCCGTAGGTATCCTTGAGATACTTCTCCATGCAGGGGATGTCGTAGCTGATCTTTTCTCGTCCGTTTTTGCGGGCGATGAAGGAGGGGATGTAGTCCATCGGTCCCGGCCGGTAGAGGGCGTTCATGGCGATGAGGTCCTCGAAGACCGTGGGCTTCAGCTCGCGCAAGTATTTCTGCATGCCTGCCGACTCAAACTGGAACGTGCCGATGGTGCGTCCCTGCTGGTAGAGCTGGTAGGTGAGTTCGTCGTCGATAGGTATTTTCTCCAGGTCGATGACGTGGCCCGTGGTCTGCTTGACGACTTTGCAGGCCTCCTTGAGCTCCGAGAGCGTCTTGAGGCCGAGGAAGTCCATCTTGATCAGACCCGTGGTCTCGATGACGTGGCCGTCATACTGCGTGACGTTACACTTCATCTCGGGGAAGTCGGGGTCCGTGGCCGTCGATACAGGCACCCAGTCGTCGATCCTGTCGCGGCAGATGATGAATCCGCAGGCGTGGAGGCCCGTGCCGCGGACGGTACCCTCCAGCATCTTCGCATACTTGATGGTGTTGCGCTCGCGCGGGTCCTCGCTGACCTCGGCATCCTGGAGCTCGGGCGTACACTTGATGGCGTTGGCGAGGTTCATCTTCATCCCGTCGGGCAGTCGGTCGGGGATGGCCTTGCAGAGGGCGTTGGAGCGATCCAGGGGCAACTTCTCCACGCGGGCCACGTCCTTGAGGGAGTTTTTCGTGGCCATGGTGGCATAGGTGATGATATGGGCGCAGTTGTCCTCGCCATACTTGTCCATCACCCATCTCAGGACCCTTCCGCGGCCGTCGTCGTCGAAGTCGGTATCGATATCAGGCAGGTTGACGCGGTCGGGGTTGAGGAATCGCTCAAACAGGAGGTCGTATTTCAGAGGGTCTATCTGGGTGATGCCCAGACAGTAGGCCACCACGGATCCTGCTGCCGATCCACGTCCCGGTCCCACCATCACGCCCAGTTCGGTACGGGCCGCGTTGATGAAGTCCTGGACGATGAGGAAGTAGCCCGGGAAACCCATCGTCTTCATCACGTGGAGCTCAAAGTTGATATGCTCGCAGACGCGCTCCTCCAGGGGTTCGCCATAGAGGCGGCGGGCGCCCTTGTAGGCCAGCTTCGCCAGGTAGTCGGCCTCAAACTTGATGCGGTAGATCTTGTCGTAGCCTCCGAGTCGGTCGATGACCTTCTGTCCCTCCTCGGGCGAGAGCTGGTTCTGTCCCTTTTCGTCGGAGGTGAACTCGTTGTAGAGGTCCTGCTCGGAATATTTCTGTCGCCACTCCTCCTCCGTTCCGAATTCCTCGGGGATGGGGAAGAAGGGCATGATGGGTCCGTGGTCGATGTCGTAGATCTCCACCTTGTCGAGCACCTCGATCGTGTTGGCGAGGGCCTCGGGCACGTCGGCAAAGACCTCGTTCATCTCCTCCCGCGTCTTAAACCACTCCTGCTTCGAGTAGCGCATGCGGTTGGGGTCGTCGAGGTCCTCCTGGGTGGAGAGACAGAGCAGGTGGTCGTGGGCCTCGGCCGTCTCGCGGTTTTCGAAGTGACAGTCGTTGGTGCAGACGAGCTTGATGCCCAGTTCCTTGGCCAGCCGTATAAGTTCGCGGTTGGCGCGTTGCTGCAGGGGGAAGGTCTCGCGGTTGGCCACGACCGAGGGGTCCTTCACCTCGTGGCGCTGGAGCTCCAGATAGTAGTCGTCGCCGAAGAGGTCGTGATACCATTGTGCGGCCTCTCTCGCGCCATCCAGGTCTCCGTCGAGGATCTTGCGTGGCACCTCGCCGGCTATACAGGCCGAGCAGACGATCAGTCCCTCGTGGTAGCGCTCCAGGTCGGCCCGGTCCGTGCGCGGCTTGTAGTAGTAGCCGTCCACCCACGCGCGCGATACCAATTTAATAAGGTTTTTGTATCCCTTGTAGTTTTTGGCCAGGACGACGAGGTGGTAGCCACTATTGTCTCCCATGGCCTTGTCCTTGTCTTCCTTGGTGCGTCGTGCGACATACATCTCACATCCGAAGATGGGCTTGAAGGGTTCGAGGCCCTCCGCCTTGCGCTCCTTGTTGACCTTGGCGCAGCAGTCGGCCAGCTCCTTCACGCCATACATCACGCCATGGTCGGTGATGGCCATGCCCCTCATGCCGTCCCCGACGGCCTTCTTCACGAGGTTGGCTACCTTCGACTGGCCGTCAAGGATGGAGTAGTGCGTATGGACGTGCAAATGTATGAAGTCTTCCATCAGTTTTCGTATTTCACGTGCAAATGTAGATAAAAAAAATGGAATCACGGCCTCTTGGACCGAAAAGTTGAAGTGTTAATTTGCATAACTGACAAAAAGTATATAACTTTGCACATTATTCATGAATATGTAAACCTTCCGACATGGGAAAGAGAATAAAGAAACTCAAGAAAATCCGTCTTCATCGTGAGGGCACGGACCAGTTGTTGTATGGTGGAATCGGCATTGCCCTGGTGGCCGCCATTCTGTGGTTTGCCCTGACGACCAAGATTCCTTTCTGGGCGTTCCTCGTCATCATGGTCCCCGTCTATTGTATCGTGCTCAACTTCTATCGCTGCCCGATCCGCTACCTCAACATCGAGGACACGGAGCATATCGTGGTGGCGCCTGCCGACGGCAAGATCGTCGTCATCGAGGAGGTGGAGGAGAATGAGTACTTCCACGACCGCCGCCTGATGATCAGCATCTTTATGAGCCTCTTCAACGTCCACGCCAACTGGTTTCCCGTGGACGGCGTGGTGAAGTTTGTCAAGCACTTCAATGGCAACTTCCACAAGGCTTGGCTCCCCAAGGCCAGCGAGGAGAACGAGCATGCCGACGTGATGATCACCATCCCCGACGGCCGCGACGTGCTCTGCCGCCAGATCGCGGGTGCCGTGGCGCGTCGTATCGTCACCTATGCCAAGGATGGCGAGGACTGCTACATCGACGAGCACCTGGGCTTCATCAAGCTCGGCAGCCGCGTGGACGTCTATCTGCCTATCGACTCCGAGGTCTGTGTGAAGATGGGACAGGCGACTACGGGCGACCAGACCGTCATCGCGCGCCTCAAGCCCGTGGAGAAAGCGTAGTCCGTAGAGAAAAAACGTAGTCCTCTCCCCCACCCCTGGGGCGGACCACCCTTGGCGTCTGGCCTCCAGATACCTGAGGCGTTGGCTTAGGACGAAGCCTTCCTGCTATAGGATAGGATAAAGCCGGCCTGCTATAGGAATAGGACGAAGCTTTTCTGCTATAGGATTGGAAAAAACTTTCCTGCCATAGAAATAGGAGTAGGATAAAACTTTTCTCCTAATAAGATAGGAGTAGGATTTTTCTGCTCTATGAGCTAAATGATATGATGAAGCTTTATTGCTTATGATCAAGAAACATATCCCCAACAGCATCACCTGCTGCAACCTCATCTCGGGTTGCATCGCTACCTATTTTGCCTTCCGCCACGACTTCGAATGGGCCCTGGCGTGGATGGTCATAGGAGCCGTCTTCGATTTCTTCGACGGCATGACGGCCCGCCTGCTCCATGTCAGTTCGCCTATCGGCAAGGAGCTCGACTCGCTGGCGGACGACATCACCTTCGGACTGGCTCCCTCGGCCATGCTCTTTGCCGAACTGGGCGTGGTGGCCTATCCCTCGGCCCTGGAGCCCCTGCGCGAGGTGCTGCCCTTCGTGGCCTTCGTCATGGCGGCCTTCTCGGCCCTTCGCCTGGCCAAGTTCAATCTCGACGAGCGCCAGTCCCTGGGCTTCATCGGACTGCCCACCCCGGCTAACGCGCTCTTCTGGGGCTCGTTGATGGTGGGTGTGGCTCCCCATTTCGAGTCCTCGCCCCTTTGGGCCGTGGCCATGGTCGTGGGCGTGCTGGTGAGCAGCTACCTGCTCGTGAGCGAGATACCGATGTTTGCCCTCAAATTCAAGCAATGGGGCTGGAAGGGCAACGAGGTGAAGTATCTCTTCGTCCTCTCCTGCATCCCCCTCCTCGCCCTGCTGCGCATCTCGGGCATCGCCGTCATCATCGCCTGGTATGTGCTACTCTCGGCCATGGTGGCCAAGAAGCCTGCGCCACAGAATCATTAACTCCATCCGCACATTATGATTTTCATCAAATTCATATTCCTACTCTTCGTCCTCGCCTTGGCGGCCATCGCCCTGATAGCCTACAAGTTCTACAAGCAGCTGCATCGCGTGGTACGCAGGTTCCAGCCCGAGGACAACGACTTCCAGGGCCAGCAGGGGGGCTTCCAGGACCAGCAGTCCTCGGCCCGCACCTCGCGCCAGGCCGACGGCAACACGATCGTCGACTCCCGAAGCGAGGAGCAACGCGCCAAGAAGGTCATCAAGGACAACGAGGGGGAATATATCGACTACCAGTAGCCGTCCTCATCCCGAGGCCATGTGGCAAGCGTCCCGATCACGAGCCGGTTTCTCATGTGCCTGTCTTTCCCATCATGGCCCGAGCTTTTTTAGATCATGACTCATCTTTTCTTTTCATGAACCGAACTGCCGAAGATTCCAAACGGGCTTCCTCCCTGCCGCTCCATCAGAAGACGACACGAGAGATAGCTGGCCACACCTGCACGATCTACGTCCAGGAGCGACCCGCCTTTCTGCTGATCCAACCTGCCGACGCCAACGACCTCAGGGAGATGGACCAGGAGGTGGAGGCCATCGCCCAAGCCACGGGAGCGCACTTCGTCCTCGTGGCCGTCCACATCGCCCGTTGGTTCGACGAGCTGCCGCCCTGGGACGCTCCTCCCGTCTTCGGCAAGCGGCCCTTCGGCCATGGGGCTCCGGCCACGCTCCAGTCTATCCTTGATATCATCGACCATCTGCGCTCCTCGGGCGTCGTCTCCTCTCCCGACTGCCCCACGATCCTCGGGGGCTACTCCCTGGCGGGTCTCTTCGCTCTTTGGGCGGGCTACCAGCATCCCTTTGACGGTATCGTGGCGGCCTCCCCCTCCATCTGGTATCCGCAATGGCTCGACTATGCGGCCCTCCACACTCCCTTGTCCGCAGCCTTCTACCTCAGTCTGGGCGACCGCGAGGACCGATCCCGCACGCCCATCATGACGACCGTCAGCCAATGCATCCGTCGCCAACACGACCTCCTGATCGCCTCCTCCACTCCCTCCACGCTCGAATGGAACGAGGGCAACCACTTCCAGGACAACGGCCTGCGGTCGGCCAAAGGCTTCGCCTGGGTCATCAACAGAATACAGACTCCCTGACGCTTGAGGGTGCACAACTTTTTGGGACAAATCGTCAGGGCAAGAGGGAAAACAACAAATACAACCTTTACAACAATGTACAACCTACACGCTACGCGTGTTTACAATCTTGCTGCAAGGTAAACAACAAAATACAACGCTTCGCCTTGAGCGTGCATCCTTGCTGTCCTGGCGAAACGGTTCCATATCATGGTATCCTTTCTCATCATGGCATAACTTGAACAAGCTCAGTTCTGCTCATGATTTTACCGCGCGTTGTTACTTGTTGTAAAGGTTGTTCAAGTTATTTTCCCATGTATCCACGTAGAACTAACATCCATGATATTTCCAAGCATTCAGCCACGTTTTTCGGTCCTCCAAACGAGCCAAATCCCCAAATTCATAGTGAAATTGGCGATTACAATCCCCAAATTATATATAAAATTGGCGATTACAATCCCCAAATTCATAGTAAATTTGGGGAATTGGAAAAATAATAGTACCTTTGCAGCATGACCAAAAGGATCTCAAGATAATGATAAATAGAGAGATAGAAAGCAACATCAGAGACGACTTCGATAGTCGCAAGGCCATAGTCCTGATCGGGGCGCGCCAAGTGGGCAAGACCACCCTGGTGGAGGCTGTTGCCAAGGATTCTGGACGCGTGCTGGCGCTCAACTGCGACAACGTCGATGACCGCATGAGCCTGGAGAACAAGACCTCCACAGAACTACAGAACCTGATAGCAGGATACGACCTCGTGGTGATCGACGAGGCACAACGGGTGGCCAATATCGGACTGACCATCAAGATGATGGTGGACCTGAGGATGGAGAAGCCACAAGTGATCGTCACGGGATCGTCGTCGCTGGAATTGGCCGAAGGCATCTACGAGCCTGCCACGGGCCGATGCATCAACTACGAGCTCTTCCCCCTGAGCGTGGGCGAACTGGTCGGCCACACCTCCGCCCGCGAGGAGGCCCGGCTGCTCAACCAGCGGCTCGTCTATGGGCTCTATCCCGAGGTGGTGACTCATCCTGCCGACGCCAAGCGCCGCCTCATGTCGCTCGCTGACTCTTACCTCTACAAGGACCTCCTGATGTACAAAGGGGTGAAGAAACCGGAAATACTCCAGAAGTTGCTGCGGGCCCTGGCCTTGCAGGTGGGGAGCGAAGTGTCCTACAACGAGTTGTCCAACCTGCTGGGCATCGACAAGGCGACGGTAGAAAACTATATCGGACTGCTCGAGAAGTGCTACGTCATCTTCCGCGTGGACTCCTACAGCAGAAATCTGAGAAACGAAATCAAGAAGGGGAAAAAGGTCTATTTCTGGGACAACGGCATCCGCAATGCCGTGATAGCCAACTTCTCCAGTCCCGAGATGCGACTGGACATGGGGATGCTTTGGGAAAACTTCATCATCAGCGAGCGACGCAAGCTCCATAGCTATGCGGCAGACTACGCGAAACTGTATTTTTGGCGCACGCACACGCAAAACGAGATAGACCTCGTCGAGGAGTGTGACGGCAGGCTCACGGCCTTCGAGATGAAATGGAACGGCAAGACGAAAGCCAAGATGCCATCGGCCTTCGCCACAACCTATCCTGAGACGGCCTTCCATGTCGTCACCCCCGACAACTACATGGACTTCATGGTCTAAGAAGCCTTTTCGCGCGGGCCAACTTGGTCATATCAAGAAAATTGCGTAACTTTGCACCCTTGTAGCAAAACGAAGATTCAGAGAAAGAACAAAATAAGGTTTAAAACATAATATGATAACGCTCAACAATCTTGCCATCCAGTTTGGCAAGCGAGTACTTTACAAAGACGTAAACATCAAGTTCACGCGCGGCAACATCTATGGCGTCATTGGCGCCAACGGAGCCGGCAAGTCCACCCTTCTTCGCGCCATCTCCGGCGACCTGGAGCCCAACAAGGGTACCGTGGAACTGGGTCCTGGCGAGCGCCTGTCGGTCCTGGAGCAGGACCACTTCAAGTATGACGCCTATCGCGTGCTCGACACAGTCCTCATGGGCCACGCCCCGCTCTGGGAGAACATGAAAGAGCGCGAGGCCCTCTATGCCAAGCCCGAGATGACGGAGGAGGACGGCAACCGTGCTGCCAACCTGGAGCTGAAGTTTGCCGAGATGAACGGCTGGGAGGCCGAGAGCGAGGCTGCCCAGCTGCTGCAGCACCTGGGTATCGCCGAGGGCCTGCACGAGAAGCTGACGGGCGAGCTCAGCAACAACGAGAAGGTGCGCGTGATGCTCGCCAAGGCCCTCTTCGGCAAGCCCGACAACCTGCTGCTCGACGAGCCCACCAACGACCTCGACCTCGAGACCGTGGAGTGGCTGGAGGACTACCTGGGCGAGATCGACGAGAATCAGACCGTCCTCGTCGTCAGCCACGACCGCCACTTCCTCGACGCCGTGAGCACCCAGACCATCGACATCGACTTTGGCAAGGTGACGGTCTTTGCCGGCAACTACTCCTTCTGGTACGAGTCGAGCCAGCTCGCCCTGCGCCAGCAGCAGAACCAGCGCATGAAGGCCGACGAGAAGCGCAAGCAGCTGGAGGAGTTTATCCGTCGCTTCTCGGCCAACGTGGCCAAGAGCAAGCAGACCACCTCGCGCAAAAAAATGCTCGAGAAGCTCAACGTCGAGGAGATCCGCCCCTCCAGCCGCAAGTATCCGGGCATCATCTTCCAGATGGAGCGCGAGCCGGGCAACCAGATCCTCATGGTCGAAGACCTCAAGGCGGTCGATACCGACGGTACGGTCCTCTTCGACCACGTCAGCTTCAACATCGAGAAGGGACAGAAGGTGGTCTTCATCTCCCACAACCCCAAGGCCATGACGGCCCTCTTCGAGATCATCAACGGCAACCGCGAGCCGGATGGCGGCACCTACAAGTGGGGCGTCACCATCACCACGGCCTACCTGCCCCTGGACAACACGAAGTTCTTCGAGAGCGACAAGAACCTCGTCGACTGGCTCTCGCAGTACGGCCCGGGCAACGAGGTGGCGATGAAGGCCTACCTCGGACGCATGCTCTTCCGCCAGGAGGAGGTGGAGAAGAAGGTCAACGTGCTCTCGGGAGGCGAGAAGATGCGTTGTATGATCGCGCGCATGCAGCTGCAGAACGCCAACTGCCTGATCCTCGACACGCCGACCAACCACCTCGACCTCGAGAGCATCCAGGCCTTCAACAACAACCTCGTGCAGTTCAAGGGCAACATCCTTTTCAGTTCCCACGACCTGGAGTTTATCGGTACCGTGGCCGGCCGCGTCATCGAGCTCACGCCCCGTGGCACGATCGACAAGCTCACGACCTACGACGAGTATATCCACAACGAGCAGATCCGCGAGCATCGCGTCGAGATGTATAAGTAAGGAGCATCAGGCCGGGATGTGTAAGCAAAAAGGAGCATCAGGCCGACATGTACATGTATAAGCAAGGACAGGAGACCCGTCGCGCGCCCGGGTGGACTTCGCAACCCGAAGCACGCACCCGTCCGGCCAAAAATGGCGGACGCCCCTGCCTTGGCACAATATTTGCTATGCGTCTTTTTAAAAAAGCTAAGAACAAAATGAGTAAAGAGAAGAACATAAAGGTCGAGGGCGAGACCCCCGAGACCAGCCACAACGAGGCAGAAGACGTGCGTGTGGCCGAAGGCGCACAGGATGGCGCACAGGAAAGCGCACAGGCTGAACAGGCCGAAGAGGCCGAAACGGCTGAGAAGGCCAACGAACCCGAGCTCACTCCCGAGGAGAAGGCGAAGGCCGAGGCCGTGGAGTGGAAGGACAAGTACATCCGCCTCTTCGCCGAGTTTGACAACTACAAGAAGCGCACCATGAAGGAGAAGGCCGAACTGATCCTCAATGGTGGCGAGAAGACGATCACGGCCCTGCTGCCCGTGCTCGACGACTTCGAGCGCGCCCTGGCCGACAAGGGCGAGGATGCCACGGCCGTGCGCGAGGGCTTCCAGCTCATCATGAAGAAACTGGAGAAGATCCTTGAGGGCCTTGGCGTGCGCCCCATCGACACCAAGGACAAGGACTTCGACGTCGATTTCCACGAGGCCATCGCCATGGTGCCGGCCGGCGACGATCAGAAGGGCAAGGTCATCGACTGCGTGCAGACGGGCTATACGCTCAACGACAAAGTGATCCGCCACGCCAAGGTGGCCGTAGGACAATAACATAGCGACAATATGGCAGCAAAGAGAGACTACTACGAGGTACTGGGCCTCACCAAGGACGCCACGGAGGCCGACATCAAGAAGGCCTACCGCAAGCTCGCCATCAAGTATCACCCCGACCGCAACCCGGGCGACAAGACGGCGGAGGAGAAATTCAAGGAGGCCGCCGAGGCCTACGACGTGCTCCACGACCCGCAGAAGCGCCAGCAGTACGACCAGTTTGGCTTCGACGCCCCGGGCGGCTTCGGAGGCGCCGGCAGTCCGTTTGGCGGCGCGGGCGGCTTCTCGATGGACGACATCTTCTCCATGTTTGGCGACGTCTTCGGCGGCCATGGCGGCTTCGGAGGCTTCGGAGGCCGTGGCGGCGCACGCCAGGCCCCGCGCTATCGTGGATCGGACCTGCGGCTGAAGGTGCGCCTGTCGCTCCAGGAGGTGGCCACGGGCGTGACGAAGAAGTTCAAGCTCCGCAAGGACGTGGTCTGCCCCCATTGCCACGGCACGGGTGCCGAGGGTGGCAGCGCCCCCGAGACCTGCCCCAACTGCCACGGCAGCGGCATGGAGATCCGCACCCAGCAGAGCATCTTCGGCATGATGCAGACCCAGACCACGTGCCACGTCTGTGGCGGCGAGGGCAAGGTCATCAAGAACAAGTGCAAGGAGTGTGACGGATCGGGCGTCGTCAAGGGCGAGGAGGTCGTCGAGATCCACATCCCCGCGGGTGTGGCCGAGGGCATGGTCGTCAACGTCCCGGGCAAGGGCAACATGGGCAAGCACAACGGCATCGCGGGCGACATACAGGTCTATATCGAGGAGGAGGCCAACGACACCTTCGTGCGCGACGGCCAGGACGTGGTCTATAATCTCCTGCTCGACATCCCCACGGCCACGCTCGGAGGCGAGGTGGACATACCGACCATCGACGGGTCGAGCGTGAAGATCAAGATCGAGCAGGGCACGCAGCCGGGCAAGACGCTCCGCCTCCGCGGCAAGGGTCTGCCGGCCGTCCAGGGCTATGGCAACGGCACGGGAGACCTCATCATCCAGGTGAGCGTCTTCATCCCCAAGACCCTCAACAAGGGGGAGCGCAAGGCCATGGAGAGCTTCCGCGAGAGCGAAAACTTCACGGGCGACAACCATACCAAACGGTCGATCTTCGAACATTTCAAGAAACTCTTCGGATAAGTCCGAAACCATTCAAGAGGCGCCTCGTGTCTTTCTCACGGGGCGCTTCGCTTTTTTTTCTCATAGCGCTTCGTAGAAGCTTTTTTACAAGTATTGCTTCGGTCAAGCGCACATCAACCAACAACGTTCTTCGCATAAGCACGCAACAATGAACTACAAGGAGACAGTAGAATATCTTTTCAACAGCACCCCCGTCTTCGAGCACGTGGGCGCCACGGCCTACAAGGACGGCCTGGACAACTCCCACGCCCTCGACGCCCATTTCGGCCATCCACACACGCGCTACCAGACCATCCACGTGGCGGGCACCAACGGCAAGGGCTCCTCTTCCCACACCCTCGCCTCCATCCTCCAGGCCGACGGCCACAGGGTGGGCCTCTACACGAGTCCTCACCTCGTGGACTTCCGCGAGCGCATCCGCGTCAACGGCGTGATGATGCCCGAGGAGTATGTGGTCGATTTCGTGCGGGAGGAGCGTAGTTTCTTCGAGCCGCTCCACCCCTCGTTCTTCGAACTCACCACGGCCCTGGCCTTCAAGTATTTTGCCGAGCAGGAGGTGGATATCGCGGTCGTCGAGGTGGGACTGGGCGGCCGCCTCGACTGCACGAACATCATCACGCCCCAGCTCTCGATCATCACGAATATCTCCGTGGACCACACGCAGTTTCTCGGCCACACGCTCCCCGAGATAGCCCACGAGAAGGCGGGCATCATCAAGCCCCACGTGCCGGTCGTCGTAGGCGAGGCCGTGGCCGAGACGCGCCCCGTCTTCGAGGCGAAGGCGCACGCGTGCGGGAGCCCGATCTTCTTTGCCGAGGACCGTCCCGAGATCCTTGCGGCCCACGACACGCCCGAGGGGCGCGAGTATCAGACGCGGTCCTTTGGCACACTCCTGGGCGACCTGCGTGGCGACTACCAGACGCGCAACGCCAACACCATCCTCACGTCCGTCTCCCAGCTCCTCTCCCGGGGCACGATCCGCCACCCCGAGAGCATCCGCGAGGGCTTCCACTCGGTCTGCCGACGCACGGGACTGATGGGTCGCTGGCAACCACTCCCGGGCCATCCCCATGCCGTCTGCGACACGGGCCACAACGTGGCGGGATGGCAGATGCTGGCTCCCCAGATCATGGCCCAGCCGGCCCGCAAGCGCCGCTTCGTCTTCGGCATGGTGGACGACAAGGACCTCGCCCACGTCATGGAGCTCCTGCCCCGCAACGCCACCTACTACTGGACGCAACCCTCCACCCACAGGGCCTTCCCTGCCGAGAAAGTGGCGGAATGCGGACGGGCCCACGACCTCCACGGCACCCTCCATCCCTCCGTCGCCGAAGCATACCGCGCGGCCCTGGCCGACGCCGCCCCCGACGACTTCATCTTCGTGGGTGGCTCCAGCTATGTCGTGGCCGACCTGCTTGCCAGCCTCCAGGAGAAACCATAACTGCCTGCTGCTGAGGGAAAACAACAAGGACGCTTCGCCTTGGGTGCGAATTCCTTTATGTCCACGTAGATTCAGCAGGAAACGTGTCCAAGGCGAAGCGTTGTTCTTTGTTGTTTCCCTTGCAGCAACCCTTGGTCTGAATGGGTCTCGAAGAGGCGATGTCCTGGCGAAGCGTTGTTACTTGTTGTAAAAGTTGTTCGAGTTGTTTTCCCATGTATCCACGTAGATTCAGCAGGAAACGTGTCCAAAGCGAAGCGTTGTTCTTTGTTGTTTCCCTACAAACAGCCTTTGGTCTGCATGGGCCTCGAAGAGGCGATGTCCTGGCGAAGCGTTGTTTCTTGTTGTAAAAGTTGTTCAAGTTGTTTTCCCATGTGTCCACGTAGATTCAGCAGGCGAAAATGTCGGAGACTTGTCGGAGACAAAACTTACCGCTACTATAGTGTATGAGAAAAGCGCGGCTTGTCGATAATCGGCAGGCCGCGCTTTTGGGTTTCGCCCCCTCGGTCATGAGGGGGATGGATGCGTCATGGGGGGATTAGCCCGTGATCTCGTCTTTGAGATAGTACGGACTGTTCACGTCCTCGGTTTCCTCCTCGTAGATGTCCATGCGATACTCTTTGTTGACCTCGGGGTCCCACTTCATGCCAGGGGCCGAAGCCGCGAGGAGGCTGTTGGCGGGACTGCATTTCACGATCGTGATGGCCGGGGCCACATATTTTTTCTTGCTCATAAATTGATTCTACTGTTGGTTGTTTGGATGCCTGATTTTTACTTCACTACCATCTTCTTGCCGTTGACGATATAGACGCCCGGCTGCACACCCTGCAGGCTGCTGAGGCGCTGGCCCTGGAGATTGAAGATCTTGAGCTCGCCTTGCTGCTCGGCAGAGGGAGCGGTCTCCACGCCCGTGAGCTCGCCCTGGCCGAAGCCGAAGCTGAGAGAGGTCTGGCTTTGGCTGGCCGAGGCCCAGGTCGGGGTGAGCCAGCAACGATAGCCCTTCATCGTATGGGCCTTCCTAAGATGGTAGAGGTTGCCCGCATTCCAGCCGTAGTCGCCAATGACGAGAGACTGGGCGGGATCGTAGCTGGCCTGGAACTGGAGGCCGGTCAGACCCCAGCTGGCGTCGATGCCCTCGCCGATGGGGAACGGCTCGCTTACGGGGTTGAGGGCGGTAGCTTCGTTGTAGGTGTAGCTGACGCCATCGACTTGCGTCTTGTCCACCATATAGATCTCGCCCGTGATGGAGCCTACGTCGTTCGTTGTCCAAGTTTTGTTCGTATGCTCAGCCACCGTAGCCTCGTCCACCCAGATGATATAGGGCTTGTTGGCCTGGAGATAGACGGTCTGATCACCCACGAACGTCTCCTCTACCGGCTTGAATCCGATGACGAGGCTCTTCTCGTCCTGATAGACCTCGCGGGCCTCGGAGAGCTTGGCCGTAGCGCCAAAGGCTTCCTCAAACTGCGCCTTGGTGAGGTTGACGGGCAGGATGACGGAGTTCCAGTTGCCGGGGACGAACGTGCGCTTGAAGTACATCGTCAGATTGTCCTTGTATCTCTTCTGGCTCTTGTCGGAGATGTGTACATCCTCGTCGAAGACGATATCGTGCTTGCAGTCCTCGCTCGGCATTTCCGTGTCGGGCGTGCCGTCGCCATCTGCGTCGTTGCGCAGGAGGATGCCATAGACTGACAGTCCATCGAGGGCGCTCACACCTTTGCCCTCCGTGATAGCCACCTCGTCATAATCATTCGTCGGCTTGATAAAGATGAAGCCCAGGTCGCCACGGGTTATGACGTTGGCGCCGAGGACGCTCCAGTCGTCAAAGGTATCTACCAGGTCGGAATCATCCTTCTTTTTCGTATCCTCAGTAGCCTGCTCGTCCGCCTTGTATGCCTTGGCCGGATCGGCAGCAGCCTCTTTCTTCTTATAGGTCTTCACGACGATAGCTCCTGCCACATCCAATCCAAGGCCCACGGCCTCCTTGTTGACCACCACGACCAGCTGCTTGTTGCGCGTGGCCGTGACGCCCAGATTCACGGCAAGCACAGAGCCTGAGACTGCCTCCACGCCTGTCGGGAAGCGCGTGCAAGTCGTTAGGTAGCCGTCGATACAGTTGGTGAGATCCTTGAGACCGTTGCCCGCTGTGACCAGACCGATAGACTGTGTGCGGTCGGCATTGATACTGGCGCCAGTTTTGTCGAAGGAAATGATCTCGGCTCCCTCGGTCGGGTCGTCGAGGATGGCATTCTCGTCGGCCGTATAGGCGTAGTAGATGTTCATGACGCTGAGGTCGGCACCCAGCAGGCCTGTGGAGTAGAGACGGATCTCGTCAAACTGCGTACCCGCGGGCACGTTGATGAAATATCTCAGCTTGTGGGTGTCTTCGCTACCGATCAGCTTGGCCGCAATGGCTGCCGTATTGATTTGGTTGCCCACCTCTTTGCCTTGATTGTATATTTTCACGTTCAGCAGCTTCAGCAGATTCGCGGCCAAGAAGCTACCCTTGGCCGTCACGACAAAACCAGCCTGGATGGCCTTGTTGCCGTCTGAGATCATTCCCTCCGTCTTCTTGATGCCGCAAAGGTAGGAGTCGCCGAGAGAGACGCCACCAAAATAGGAGGCGAAGCTATTGAGTTTGGAGGAAAGGATGTTTGCCGAGTTTTTGACGATGGAGAGGATATTGAGGCCGAAACTGCTGCCGTCGCCCAGCTCGTAGGCGGGCTTGGCGGGATCGGTATTGACGAGGGCCATCTCCTTCTTCTCTACCGGCTGGTTGTTTCCACCATAGTTGATAGTGATCTGCTGAGAACAGCCGTCCGTATTCGTCAACTTCATGAGGACCGTCGCCTTGGCGCCATTACCCTCCAAATAGGCTTTGGACTTGCTGAAATCGAGGGTATAGTTGGCCGCGTCAAACGTCACATTATTGTCGGTAGAGCTGACCATTTCCCAAGAGGCATCGGGATAGTTCTTCTTGTCCCAGTTGAGCACATACTTCTCCTCGCAGCTGCAAATGTCGAGAGTGGCGGTCGGGCTCATGGTGCATTGGTGGCCGGCCGTGGTGGGCTCGGGTATGACAAAAGCATACTTGACTTTTACTCCATTCGCCACCTCTACTCCAATGGTTCTCATTTTGACACCCGAGAATTCGCAGGGAGCCTTGATAGACACCTTCTTGCCTTCTGCTCCCACACCAATAGAGAGGATGGTCGTTTCAACAGCTTTGCTATAGACTTCGTTTCCCTTTTTGTCCAACAAATAAATCTTAGGAGTCACTCCGGCACCAATCAAAGCGCCATCGCTATACACAAAACCCACTTCGGTTCCAGCAGGAAAAACCTCGCTGGAGGTATTTGTTTTCTTAGCTAAAACTTGCGCATAACCGAGGGAGACACCCAGCTGTGCCACAGCAGATATGCCCACACCATTATCCAAATTTTCATCTGTAAGGTTCTGCTGGTTAAAATAATCAGTTGACTTTGGCGTCAATCGGATAGATTCATCATACGCCTGAATACGTTTGTCCGTCAACGAATACTCAGCATCTCCCACGAAGGCATAGTATATTTTCAGCCCTTTCAGTACATTCAACTGAATGCCGTCCTGGCCGATGAGGGCTATCTCGTCATAGTCTTCTTTAGGTTGTTCTGCGGCAACGATATCGACAGCATTGCTGCCCAAGTCCACGTTGCCTACGGAAAGTCCGAGGACCGTGAAGCCGAGTTGCTCTACAGGAGAGGTCTGTAGTACTTTGCCGTCTTTGTAGAAGCGGATCTTATAGTTGCTCTTGAGCACATCCAGTTTCAGCAGACTTGACTCTCCCGAAATTTTGAAGCCAGCCTTGGTGTCCTTGTCGAAATAGTGCTTCATGTCCTTGACGGCCACGATGGGCGATCCGGCAAGGAGCGTGACGTCTGCCACGCCAGGCAGATCGCAATAGTTGTCGAGATTCTCATCGCAAAGATTGGAGAGGCCCTTGATGCCCGTTCCGACACTCACGCCATCGGGGAAACGGCTGACCATACAGTTATGGCCTACGAGGGCCATACGGGTCTTCAAGACTTGGCGGGAGTCAGTAGGTTTTACCCCCCCCGATCATAATACGTGTTTGCCTGACCTACCGCCCGAAGTGGTAGCAGCAAAACGAGAGCGGCCAAAATCATGGCTGCCTTGTGATTTTTTAACTTCATCATGCGTTAGAAAATTGTATAATAAGTTATCTCTATTGTTGATCACTTGCCCAAAGAGATTCGGCCCATTCCGACCGTTGTCGGAAAGCTATAGAGAGAATGGCGTTTTGGACGCCCTACGGTTCGGGTATGGTTTGGGAAGGGTGGCCACAAGCATTCTTCTATGTACCGATTCACACTCATTCCACAGACGTGAACGATGTTATCTTAAATTACGGGTGCAAAGTTACTAACAATATTTGGAATAACAACAAATTATTGAGTACTTTTTTCAAATTCTGAAATGGCAAAAAACTCCCCTATCGTGTTTGTAACGGCCTAATGGATAGAGAAATGGGGGATGAAAGCGAAATCAAGTAATCGAACAAAGCAAGGCCTTAGAATGTAACGTTTTATGATACTAAAAGAAAAACACAAGAGCAAGAAGACACAGGAAAAATCGAACAAGAAAAAGAAAAAAAACAAAGAGTAGGTTGCAAAAAGGAAAGCAAGAATAGCAAATAAGAGAAAAAGAACAAAACCGCATGGCTGATAATGTAAAATAGAAAATATACAAAAGTACTCTAAAAATAACACAAATCTATATACAGGACTACATACAGAACAGGTTCTCCATCCTCGTGTCGCGCCCCTATCTTTTACGAAATTTTTTTTGATCCATCCGAGATTTGGAGCAAAAGATGGCCTTTGCTGCCGAAAAATGCCATCTGGCTGAGTATGGAAAACAACAAGCAACGCTTTCGATAAGCCATGCGCAGAAGCGAGCTCGTTCATGTTTTGCCATGGCGAGAAAGAGTGCCATGAAATGGAACAGCTTCGCCAGGACAACCAGCAGGAAACGTGTTCAAGGCGAAGCGTTGTTACTTGTTGTTTCCCTTGCAGCAGCCCTTGATCTGCATGGGCCTCGAAGAGGCGATGTCCTGGCGAAGCATTGTTCATAGTTGTAAAAGTTGTTCAAGTTGTTTTTCTTTATATCCTCGGGATTTCCTCGCAAGAGAAAGGGAAAACTATATGCGGGTTTATGGGTTTTCCTTTGGCCGCATGAGCGGGGAGTCGTACTTTTGCAGCAGAAAACGAGGAATAACCCTCAAAAGAAAGTCTGGATTATGAAACGTATTATTTTAGCAACCGTAGCCGCCCTCGTCGTGATCGTCTCCGCCTCGGCCCAGCGACTGGCCGACGTGCGAGCGGAAGCCACGGTCATTACCGACAAGATGATAGCCGAACTGGGCATCGGACCGGGCTACCGCAACAGCATCCTCAACATCAACCTCGCCTACCTCAACAGCATCAATAGCTATCGCGACATCGACTCTTACGGATGGGAGCGCCGCAACCGCGAGATACGCCGCTACCTCTCGCCCGGACAATGGCGCAAATACTGCAACACATACTACTTCTACCGCCCCATCGGCTGGCAGAACCGCGCCTACGTCCACCATATATATAGGAGATACCCCACCTGCCGACCGGGCTACCACCATCGCCCCCGCTTCGACCGAGGCCACGGCCACCATCGCCCCCGCTTCGACAAGCATCATGGCCGTCCGGACAAGCACGACCGAGGCTATGGACGTCCGGGAAAGCACGACAAGCACGACCGAGGCTATGGCCGACCCAGCAAGCATCACAAGCACGACAAGCACGATCGCGATTAGCCGTCCCTGCCCCATATAGACCCCCAATCTATATCCCCCTATCTGTAGATGATCATCCCCCGAGCGATATAGGACCTTCCCAAGAAGTCTCCCATATCGCCTCGCCTTGTGGCGGAGGGGAATGGCAGACATGGGGACACGACAAGTACAACTTTTACAACATTTTCCAGACAAACCACTATTTGCAGACAATTTTTCGGGAAAAGGCAAGGGATTGGGAAAACACTACCTCGATTATATTGTGATATTTGCAATCTACAGCTCTGCTTTCAGCAGCTTCATCTCCT
>ERZ1026901.72-NODE-72-length-88054-cov-19.445062_pt1 | contig 88054 bp, 108 predicted proteins | sample MGYA00380179_ERZ1026901 | MGnify/ENA primary metagenome ERZ1026901 (study PRJEB33269, sample SAMEA4719815) | human gut metagenome | biome: human-associated habitat; feature: organic feature; material: feces | place: Cameroon | collected 2013-10 ... | reverse complement strand
AGAGGTGTACTGCGTCAGTTCGTTCGTAGTCTTCAGCGGCAGGGCGTTGTACTTGTTGCTTACTTCAGTGTACTTCGACTCCAGTTTCTCCTGCGAAGTCACCAAGCCACCCCACACTGCGCTCACGCTCACGCTGATAGGCAGGCTAACATAGCACGTCTTGCCGTTGTGCACGCACTTCACCGTCACGCTTGCCGATGTCCTGCTGATAGCCCTGCCGTCAATAGTGTCATGAGCTATGCTCTTTACCGTCACAGTACTGCCCGATATTGTAGCCGTGCAACCCACCATCGTAGTGATAGAGTAAGTACCCGTCACCACACTGCTACCCTCAAGCATCGTGATAGTCGCAGTGTTGCCACTCGTCGTGTCAGCCGTAGCATTGCCGTTGCTGTCAGTCGTTGCTGAGAACGTCAGAGCAGCAGGAGAAAACGAAGCTGTCACTGCATCCTTGCCAGCCGCACCTGCCGCTCCTTGAGGGCCACGGTCACCCATCTTGCTCACGTTATATGACACGGCATTACTGCCATCCATATATGTAACCGTAAACCTTGACCACAAGAACGAACCCGATGCAACAGTAGGGATATTCTTCTGCCAACCACTCGTTGGAGCAGAAGTGCCCGAAGTAGATGTAGCATACATTACCTCAGTAGACTTTATCTGTGCAGAGCTGCCAGCAGTCATGTCATAAGTTTCGCACGATGCTATATACCACACCACTGGTTTGTCGGCGGTGTCAGTTTCATTATCCGACAGATACATGTGACCTCCAGTGCTGAAATTACCGCTTGCACCACACTGATACATATATATGTATTCGGTAAAGACACCAGTGCCAACACGGGGAGTTAACCATTTCTGCACCATACCTACACCCATTGCATTTTCTGCGGTCTCCAATGAATAACCTTTAGGTATTTTTGCAATAACACGACGCACAAACACAGCACTCGCCCGTGACATTATTGTCTGCTCTACTCCGCCGTGACCAGGCGTAGCAACCCCCGTAGTCTCTATCTTAAGCTCTTTCTTAGCGATACTATAAGGATTGTCTGACGATTTAGAAACGATGCTTAACTTAACATTATCGTTATTCAGATTGTTGTAAACCTCACAGCCATTATATCCCTCATCAAACAGCAAATCTTTGTATAGTGACTTGCCATTAGCGAAACTGAAGCCTGCGTTGCCAGTGTCTCCCTTGGGAGAAATGGAATGAGCGATACACACACCAACCAATTCACCACTATCAGTTGTGCTGCGGTAGTATGCGATATGATAGTTATCGGTGTCTGTAGCTGCCCCCGATACTGTGAAGATGTCACCGATACGGCAGCCATTGCGGTCTTCTACACTTACGCCCCATGATTCTGTATGCCCTATTTCAGCCCAAACAGCCCATGTCTCTTCTGTGTACATTTTTTCACGCTGTATAGCAGCCACAATACCGTAGCCTTGCTCGCCTTGAAGTGTATGCCCATCTGGGGTAGGGCGAGTGCTGGAAGGTTTGGCTGATTGAGAGTATTGACCCGACTGCCAAGTGTAGCCATCTTTATATATTTTCCACGATGCGTTATATGTAGAGATTACACGATACTTACCACCTCCTCGAAGATATAATATAGGTCTGCTGCCAGAAGTTAACTGCTTGTAGCTGACAGGCGAGACAGGACAAAAGTTGAAGGTATCAGAATAGATGATTGTCTCTGCAAGTGTAGTTCCCCAACCCGAAGCTTGAGTATCGACATGAAAATCTACAGAAAAGCCTGCTGAATGAGTAGACCACGAAGGCTTGGTGTCGCTATTGAGATTCACTACCACCTTAATGCCTGCAAAACCATTTTGCGGCAACTGCTCTCCCACAACCGTGTACCATGTATTCTGGTCGTAGGTTGCAGCCGACAAGTCTACCCACACATCCTGCTGCCAGTAGTTCTTGCCGTCAGCACCTGGCTTGCCTTGCGGACCTTGCGGACCTTGAGCACCGTCCTTGCCATCCTTTATCGCCGCTATCGTAATCTGACCCCTCGCCAATAATGTTGCCATACACTTTCATCTTTTAGTTTACAGAAAAAATAAGGGTGAGGTGCCCTTATTTAGACACCTCACAAGTAAATGTACCTCTGCCTTTCACGTCATCGGCAGCCACCGTGACGTAAGGCTTTTTCGATACGTTTACTGGCTCTGACGTACCGTTCCAGTTGGTTGCAACACCGTTGGCATTGTACTTCGTCCACTTGTACGAGAAGCTTGGAGTAGTGCCGTCAGCCTTCACCGTAGCACCATCCTCCACCACCTTGCCGTCTTTCCAAACTCGGGCGAAAAGCTCCGTCGACTGTGCGCCGTTCACTATCTTGTCGCCCGTCAGCGAGTACACTTCCACAACGTATGGGTCGCTCGCATCGAAGAATGTAACGATAGCGTATGCAGTGTCAGTACCATCCTTGACCGTGCAGCGGAAAGTCTGGAAGTTAAGCACGTCGTTGGCAGAAACATTCAGAGTGCTCACACCACCCGTAGTGCTCACGCTGCCCGAAGACACAGGGCTCCAGGTTCCGGCACTGATATTCAGCACCTCCCACGTCATAGAAGTCAGAGAAGTGTCTTGCACGTTGCCACGGAAGAACTTCGCCACGGCACGCAGCTTCTTCGTGTTGTTGGTCGAGTCGAACGTGTTGCCGTCGGGAGTCTCTATCTGCACCGTTTGGAGCGCACCGCCACTCTTCGCCAGCGAAATGGTCTTGTAGCCTATACACGTAGTCGTAGCCTTTGTTTCCGGGTCTGTGTATATGCACGACCACTCGATGTTCTTCACGCTGCCGTTCTTGGCGATGTTGCTTACGAGGTTAAGCTGATACGACTTACCGCTCACTGGTGTAGCATCTACACCGTCCACCTTCCACGACCACCCGGTACAAGCCGATTTCAGAGCCTGGTCATTAGCATTTCCAGTCACGTAGACATGAGCTGTGATAACGTTAGGTGCACTTGCCGAATAGTCCGGAGTGTACACGCCCGTGTCGGGAGTGTAAATCTGAGTCTCGCCCTTAGAGCAATGAGTAAAACACTGAACGGCCTTGCCGTCATTGAGGTCAACGATAGTAATCTGACCATTAGCTAATACTTTTGGCATAATCTTATTTTTGAATTAAAGTTATATTATTTACTATTAATAGTCTTTGAGTCTGATATGTACACACGACACCCGAATTGCGCCTGCCTGCTCACGTCGTCACGTGTGATAAGACACGAACGCCCCACGCCCTCATGCAGCCTATTCCATACAGCATCGTCTTCAGCGTCAGCCGACTGTCGCCACCATGACCATGCGCTGTTGCTGATAGTGTCGCTTATGTCTTCGCCATTGCGCAGCAGCGTAGCGTTGAGCGTCATTTTTCCCGAGCCGTTTATCATCACCGTGCCCGTGTCGCTCGTTATCATCACCTGATAAGCCACACCGTCGTCGCCCTTCTCTCCCTTCTCCGCCTTCATCACCAGCTGCCAGTCGGCATTGCCCTCCTTAGGCTCAGTAGTGCTGCCGTTGCTGTTAGTACACAGCCACACACCGTTGCCGTGACTCACTTGGTCATAATAGCCGTAGCTCACGCCACTCTGCCACTCGCCTCTGTAATTTACAATGTGTATAATGTCACCCGTAGGCGACACCCATTCGAACGATGTCGATACAATCCTTGAGCCCTCGGGCGACAGCTTGAACACCTCGCAGCCCTCATGCGTGTAGCCCACTACACCCTTATACGCCACGATGCGAGGAGTGTTCGGACCAGTAGTCTCCAGTATCATGACACCCTGACGGTCACGCTCGTTAGGGTTCTGGTTGCCGTCAAGTACTATTGTGTCGCCAGCCATGGGCACGTCGCTGCCCAGCTCGCAGTTGTCCTTCGCAATCTCAATCCATGCGAACTTCTTGCCGTCATACAGCTCGTTGCCCGACTCGTCAGTCAGCACCACATTCTCCTCACTCACGGCAGTCACCAGTCGCCACCACGAGCGAGTCGGCTTCTGCTTGTCGGCCAGCCCAAACGTCTGGCAGCGAGCTTGGTCGCCCACACGCCACATGTTCTGCGTCGCCGTAGTGCCGTCGTCAGCCAGCAGCCAGCAGCGCCAGCCTCTCAGCTTGCCTGCCTCGTCATACAGCTCCTCTGCCTTGAATATCCTGCCCCCCGAACCGCTCAGGTACACATTGCCCCCGGCATACGACAGCTTGCGCACCTCCAGCTCTTGGAACACAGCCTTGCCCCACACCTGAAGGTCATGGATGTCAAGCCTGAACTTGCCGTCGCCACGGTCTACGATGCCAAAACCCTGCTGCGTCGCCCCGTCGTAGCCAAGCGACACGATACGTCGCAGCACAGCATCAACCATACTCACATCACCAGCCGTCACATTGCCCAGCTTCGCATTACCCTCTGCATCAATACCCTTCTCACCGTCGCCCAGCTTCAAGCCTTGCATAAAGCGTATCAGTCCCTGCGCAATATCGTCATGTACGCTTGACAACGATTTCTCATCGAGATATTTAGGAGTCACAATCCTGTCTTCAGAATCAATTGAAGTGTCCTCTTTGGCTATGCCGTTTAATGCCCCCTGTCCTTCAAACGTAATACTGCCTCCAGAAACGATTTTTACAGCCTTGGCATAGAAAACGCGAAACCAAGTGCCCGCCTTCATTGTAAGATCCTTCAGGAAGGTAACGATACCATCTACATTGCTGTAATTATACCATTCCGTTTCGCTACCAATGGCAGAGATGGCCTCGTCTGAAGACAAGTAGCCGGTAGATATGCGCTGCTTCCAATCACGCTGCACAGTGCCGTTATCGCCCGACGACGTGATGATGCCTTGCAGATTGATATAGTAATACTTCTCGTCGCCAATCTGATCTTCTTTTTCGTTTTTGCCGTAGATGTCGAGCAACTCAGAGGGGAATACTATCAATGCGGAAGATGCAAACGACATGTCGCGAGGAATGGCGGCATAGACGTATTTCTCGGTATGAGTGTTGAATACCGTAGGCGATGCTTGCAACGGCCAACGGCGGTAGTTGTGTCCGGCGTCGTAGCCGATGATGTCCTTGACGTACATACCTTGAACGTCATCAACTATGTCCGTGACATACACAAGTATCTGGGCTCCGCTTACGCACGATGCCTGAATGTAGTCGGGATTGTCGAGGGCGTTCAGTTCGATGTGCAATGCCGTGGGCGAAATCCAATAGTCTTTGGTTGTTGCTTGTGTCATATATTGTTTTAATTTTCTACTGCGAATTTAGCATAAAAAGTTGGTGTGATACGGACATACCATAGTAACGGACAACAAAAAACGTCCGAAACAAAATGCTTCGGACGTAGGTTTGAAAGAGTAGTGAAAAACTATATTGATAGGGTAGGACTGCCATTAATATCCAGTTGTGCCGTAAAAGATACCACATGAGCATCCGACTTTGTTATGTCATCAAACGTAATATCATCATTAAACAACACGGTGCAAGGAACCCATAGTCCTTTCATATCAATCCAAACATGCTCAGACATAAGAAACTCATGCAGATACCACTGCTGCCAGTCTTCATCGAGAGGGTCGGTTTCAAACAGCCATAATTCTTTGTTGTTCATCTTCTTTACAGCCGAGCGAGAGAACGAGCCAAACGTTTCCTGCTTTGATACAACATAAGGTGTCGATTCGGCTGTAAACTTCTTGCTGTACACTCGCGGCACATTTATGCTCTCCATAACACCAAAGCCATTGATAAAGCGGAAGGTCTGACGATACAGCCCTTCAGTGGCAGGCAAAACAAACAAAGAGTGGCCGTCTATCGTTTGCGCTCCTTCGGTCGTAACATTCACAATCTTCGATGCAGGACGCTCAAGTGTTCCACTGCTTGCCAAAGACTGCGGAGTAGCATAGGCAGGTGTATAGGCAAAAGTTTCGCCGACGCATGTCAACTGAGGCGATGATGTAGGTTTGCGAGATAGTTTTGTAACATCTTTGCTGCCATTAGATGTCAAACGCTCATAATCAGAGAAGGCTCCTGCTATACAACAATAATAGTTGTTCTTGTCAGGGAAATACAATTCTCCCTGCTGTGTATGTACTGCTCCGCCTGAGTCCATATATTCATCGTACACACGAAGCTGCCACTTGCAGAGCGGATAGGTCGCTGCATCGGGCGAATACTCGTATGACTCGAGAGGCACACGAATTGCCGAAGAAACATCAATCTCCACGTCGTTGCCTTCTATTGCAACGGGAGCCGTGAGCTTTATGGTCTCGAAATTGCCACCACTAATGCCACACTTTACTTCAACGATAACACGATGAAAGGAAGGAGTGTTGGGCAAAACGTTTGGTTGTATGCGAAACGTTATAGGATTACCAGCGAGGATAGAACCAGAAGTGAATGTTACTTTTCTTGCCATGGCTATTTCATTTTAGATTCAACAAGTTTGATAAAGTCTGCCACTGTTTTAGCTTTTGCTGCTTCATCTGGCTCAATTTTTATGTCAAACATTATCTCAGTTTGCATAATAATATCCAGGAAGTCGATAGACTCCATGCCGATGTCTTCACGAAGATTATCGGTATCTTTAATTTCGCATTTATTCCACGTTGGCATTATGCCCGTCATAATATCAATGACTCGTGAGCGTATTTCTGTTGTTTCCATATCAAAAAGGTTTTGAGATTATAAAAGAAGAGTTAGTGCCACCGAAGCCGAAGGCATTGCATAGGATATGTTGTGCCGAGAAGTTGAAGGTATCGCAAACAAGATGAAGTGTATCAAAGTCGCAATCCTCCGTACCTACCACACCAGGCAGGAAATCATATCGTAACATCAAAACTGCCTGCACCGCTTGCGACACTCCTGCCATCCAGCACTCATGTCCGGTATGTCCTTTGGTCGCTACGACATGCGTGCCCAAAGGGAAATAGGAGGTAATGGCTTCGGCTTCGGCTTCATCGCCCATCGGGGTGCCAGTGGCGTGAGCAAGGACAGCATCTATTTGCGTGCGCTCCAGTTGTGCGTTCTGCACGGCATTATTCATACAGACGGCTTCAAGACCTCCGTCGGGAGTACTGATAGCCGTACCATTCGACGAGAAGCCATAGCCGCTTAATTGGGCGAGGGCTGACAGTTCGGGACTACGCTTGGCAAACGTATGCTCATTTTCGAGGATTACACACGCTGCTCCACCCGACGGTGCCAGTCCATTGCGCTCCTTGCCAAAAGGTGCAACGTGTGTGCAAGAAAACACGCCGAGAGCATCAAACGACTGCATAGAGGCAAGACCCGTCTCTTGCGCTCCTACTACTATAACAATGTCGGCTTGTCCTGTCTCGATAAGCATTTTACCCATACCGAGAGCATGACCGCCACCTGCACACGCTGCACTCACTGTGAGCGTCAGGCCATGTACGCCCAAGATACTTGCAAGGTTCATGCTCACCGTAGAGTTGAGTGAACGGAACACGGCTCCAGCTCCAAGATAACGAGTATCTTTTTTACGCTGCATCACCTCGCCCACCTGTATCATTTCTTCGGCTGTAGAGTCGTTGCTGACAACGAGCGACACTCGCTGTGTTCTCAATGTTACGGTAGATATTTCGGCTTGAAAGAGGGCTTGTTGAACAGCACTTAAAGCATAGCGTGTGGGTTGCGAAACACATTGCAACTGAGCGCGCCTCAATCCATACAGAGCATGATCGTCAACATCAGGAACATTGCCGCAAAGGTCAGAACGATAGCCACTCGCCTTGCGGGATGGGTCGTGATGCAGTCCGCACTTGCCAATGCGCAAGGCTTCGGCGAGTTGCTGGGTGTCTGTACCAAGGCACGAGTGGATGCCCGTGCCGGTTATTAGAGTTTTGAAGTTCATATTATAGTGCATAAACAGTTAATTCCACTTCATCCATTCCAGTCTGAGCATTGATAGTTGTGTTCACTTGGTCGATAAGGCACTTCACACCACCTATATTCCACCAGTCCTGCCAATGGTTTGGAATGTCGGCAATCTGCGCTACCGTTGTAGTGCAACGTATCTTGTATTTCTTTCGGTTAAGAAGGAAATAAGCGTAGGGCAAGATGAATGTGTCAAACAAACCACGAGAACGGATTTTTGTTTCTACGTTTCCGTCCTTGTCGTATATGTCCGAGTCGCACAATACAAGGTCTTTGTATTTCGGATCGCTCAACCAGACAGGTTCTTTATATGCTCGAATTTTTAGAGAAAAACGCTCACCATTGCCCAATCCAGGTTGCACACCGTTGTAGTCGAAGAGGTTGCCCATCATGTCGAGTGAGTCGCAAGCAAGGGCATACTTACCCGACTTTGTGCGCCACTTGGAGTTACCGAAACCGTCGTAGTTATAATCATACGACTCTTGTGTGGCATCGCTACCCCCACCACGCATCATAGCCAAAGCAAAACCCCATCGGTCGGAGTCCTGCAAAGGAGAATTGCCGTCCTCAGTAGAAGAGGGGTCGTAAGACTCAACCAATGTGAGTTTCTGCTGCATGTAAAAGTCGCAAAAAGCAGTAGATATGGTTTGGTTTAGTTTTTGCTCAACAAACTCATGCTCCATGTCTTCATCAACATAGGCACAAAGGATAGGTTGACCGCTGGCAATCGTCACACCGTACTTCTCTCCCGTCGTTTTATCGACGGCCTCGTGTGAACCGTAGGCGGCTTCAATCTCCTTAAAGTAGTTTACATCGTTAAACGGAACGGGTGTAAAATCAATGGTAATGTCGTGAATGAAATCTTCGTTCTTCTCACTACAATCGCCATACTCAACACCCTTGAACTGACCCACCTCAAAGAGCACTGGCTTTAGGTCGGCTGTCGTCGTAGCGTCGCTGTTTACCTTTACACGGTAGGCATTACCCGTCTTTCGGTCGATGTAGCAATGCTTGTCGCCACTGCTTAGATTATGGAAGAAGTCAATATAAGAACGAGTTACAATTGTGGAGTTGTCAGCATTACCTGGCTCTGGATAGTCAATGTAGTTATAGTCCGTCTCATATCCCATATTCTTGTTCTTACGGCTGTCTTTCACGTTCTGACGCTGTTCTTTTGCGTCTGCTTCTTCCGAATAACGCATACGCACACCAGTAATCTTTTCAGTTACGGGAGTAATGGAGTGGATGTTTCCATGGAACATACGAGCATCGTTGCCACTTCTGCGTAATACATCACGAATAAGGTAGGCTGTTACCTTCTTCTGTTCATAGTCGTAAGAAAACTTAATGCCGAAAGCACTCTCAAGAGCAGAGATAACTGTGCTTACACTTTCATCGGGGAAATTGTCACTATTGGCCACCATGTACTGCACGTTAGCCTGAACATTAAACTTGGAGATTTGGGCTTCGATTGTCACACCCGTAACCTTGCCACCTTCGGGACGAATCTGTCCAACTTCTACAAATTCACTTGTACCATCGGGTTTGCGCAATGTCAGTTCCTGGACATCCTTGTCTTCTGCTTTCACAATATTTATTTGCCCACCACATCCGCGAGAATTGAGCCAACTGTTTATATGCTCTTGCGATTTAAAAAAGCCGGTCTTTATTTCGCCTGCTACTTTTTTCTTTGCTATAACTTCCGGGTCATTCTCGGAATAATAGGTGCCATGATGCGGATGCTCCATGGTGTCGTAGGCACATACGGTAGTAAAGAAACAAAGGTGTTTCAAGTCTTCAATTTCGCGCAAAGCCGATTTGTCGAAGGTTACGCCCAAGTGAGCAAAGAGACAATCGAGGAAATAAAGAACGTAGAAGCATATACCCGACTGTGGGCGATTAGCATCAAGCACCCAATAGGGATAAAGGTCTTCGTTGGTCCAGGTACAGTCTTTCATCTCAATAGGGCTATCCGATGTTTCTCCTTCATCGTCAAGTCCATGATGCTTATAACATACACGGGCGTTGCAATAGGTTGCCGCACGACCTGCATTGTCGGTTTCTCCATACGAGGCCGCCGTATTGATATAATCCTTACCAGTGGCTTTTTGTGGAATGATAACCTTATTCCCTTTAGGATAGGATTTGCTGCTACCGCTGCTGATAGCATCACCAATATAGTGTTCGTTTGAGGTACTTGTGTATTCGTCGCATGTTGCAGGGAAGGAAAAACCAAGGGCTTGCGGTTCAAGAACCTTGCTGACGCTAAGGTGGGCAGCCTGTATGGTTCTTGTTTCATTCTTATCGCTCTTGTGCTTGTTTCCGTCGATATGTACCTGCACCTTTACTACTGGGTCGCTCTCAATGTCTACACGCACATTGCCAATCTTCTCGCCAATAAGAATAGTGTCTTTCAAGGGGATGTCCCGACAGTCGAGCGTGCCGATGAGCTCGTTAAAAGACTGCGTGCCAGCATCTATATTCATAGACAGTGAGTCTTTTATTTCCTCCTCGTCTTGCATTACGAGCGTGCCACTACGAAACGGCAGCCCATCGGCATGAATACGTGTAGGCAGATGTTCAAGGTTTACGGCACGCACAGCGGCACGGATGTCGTCGATATTCTTCACGAGCCATCTGTTGCCTTCGAGCGGAATAGAGAATGGATAGGAAAACATCTCCGTATCGTTAAATACGGGGTTCTTGTCTTCAATATCAATAGAAAAATCATCGGGCAGAGCCATCGGCTTGTCGTTGATGAGTATCGTTAGATGTGAGTTCATACGTTGAGTTTAGAATTATCGCAAAGTGTTATCAATCTCGTTGTAAATGAATTTATGGTAGCACTGCCATAGGCATATATGGATCGATGTCCTTTGTCTTGAAGCGTGCCGTTAGTGATATGCACAACAGACTGGTTGTAACATTCGGCATCATCGAAGGTTGTGAGCTGTGAGTAATCATGCGCAATAGCGTAGCCTTGTTTTACGGTGGCACGGCTGGTGTCGTGAAGCTCCACTTTGCAGTCGGGGTTAAGCACAAGGGCAGAAACCGATTGGTGTAATACGACATGCGCCTTGCCAAGAACTGTTATGCGGCGCGACTGCGATAGATGTATATCTTCGTTGCTATTGCCTACCAACACAATGCCATTTGGGGAATCTTCGTTGTAATAGAAGCCTGCTGCATTAATCTCGTCCTTGAAGTCGGGATAGAAGTCTTCAAAGGCTTTTACTACCTGCTGCGGAACTTCGGTTATGAGTCCATGCCAATACTTCCACCACGCGCTACACATCTGGCTTATGGTGTGCGTGTCGTTGAAGTCGTGCTGCGACTCCTTGCAGTTTCCGCTTTGGGCGAGGATGGAGATGCAGAGCTGCTTGAAACGGAGGGCTTTTTGGTCTTTGGGTTCTGTCATAGTTGCTGAGTGATTAATAAGCCTTACTAAGCCTTCTTGAGCCTTTCTAAGCCTTGGTTGAAACTTCGCTTTTTACTTTCTCCAATATTGCCTCGAAGCCCTTCAGTTCGTCTTCGGTCACGATGTCGGCGTAGTCTTTGCGGAGTTGGGCGAGGCGGTCGGTAAGGCCCTTTACGCGGGCTTTGGTCGATGGCTTGTCCTTGCGCATGATGTACTTGATGAGAGCGTCGGCTTCGGCTTTGTGCTTGGCTGCTGCGTCGCGAGCGGCTTTCACCTCGGGGCGGTCGTTGGCTATCTTGTCGGCTACCGACTGGGCGAAGAGAGGGTCGCGGGAGAGTGCCTTATCATAAAAAGGACGGAACTGGGCACGTAGATTCTGCGGTGGCACGTTGCACGCTTTTTCTATGCGGGCTATGTATTCGGGGTCGCCGGTGCGTGGGGATAGGCGAAGGTAAGCCTCGCCAATTTCGCGGTCTACGTTGATGTAGATGAGAGGCAGGATTTCGCTTTCTATCTTCACGGCACGGGTGGCGAGAAGGGCAATCTCTTCTTCGGTGTAGATAGGTCTGCCAGCCTTCTCGTTGGCTTCGGCCATGGTCTTGGCTTGCTCAGCTTTTGCTGCCATCTCGTTGCGCAGGGAGCGCACGGTGTTGACTTGCTCTTGCAGACGTTCGGAGAGGAACGGTCGGAGCTGCATGAGGTTGGGCATGGTCGACGCGATGGTCTCGCCGTTGGGGTTGGCCACGATGCCGCCGTAGGTGAGAGGCTGCAAGGTGAGGTCGGGCTTTAAGTCGGGGAAGAGCGAGCGACGCGCTTCCTCAAGAGCCTTCTCCTTCTGTTGCTCGGCATAGAGAGCCTGTTCCTCACGGGTGGGGCGACCGACGTGACGCTTTATCTCTTGGCGAGAGGTCTGCATGGTTTGCAGATAGGTGAGGAGCTGACGCACACGACGATGATAGTCGCGGAATCGTCGGCTCTCCTTTACGAACGACATTGCCCGTGGATTCTGCTCAAGAAGAGTAAGACCACGCTCAAAGGCTTCACGCTGGTCGGTGGTGAGGATGCGAGCGGAGAGGGCAGGGGTTAGAATGCGGATTATTTCTTCCATAATTTTTTATTTTTAAGCCTTACTGGGCCTTATTGGGCCTTTCTAAGCCTTTGGGGATTATGACCCTTACTGGGCCTTTCTAAGCCTTTTGGGAAACTAATACAGCAGTGGCGATACGAATATCTTGCTGTCTGGCTGATTGTTCTCGTAGCCTTTGCTTGTTGAGTCGGTGGTGTTGGCTGAGGGCTTGTCTGGGGTGGCGTTGGCAGCGTCCGCTGCCTTGCGCATTTCCATGAGCCGGAGCACCGAGGTGCGTAGGGCGATGGCTTCGTTGTGGGCCGCGGCTCGGCGTGCCTTGTCAATAGTGAGAATTGTTGTGCGCTCTTCGAGGTGGGCCACCATCAGGCGGCGTACCTTGCGAAGGAGTGGCTTGTCGGCAGGGTCGTCGGTATGGAGCAGACGCTGCACCGTGTCCTCGCCAATAGCCTCACTGATGTATTCGTCTTGAATGAAGTGGAGGTCGGGCAGAAGACGAATGAACTTCTCACGGCTCTCGTAGATGTCGAGATATTGCTGAAGGTCGGCACATGTGGCAATGAGGAGGTCGTGGTGAGCGTAGTAGTACTGGCTCTCCTGCCACAGTTTCACTATTTCCTCAATTTCGCCCGTTTGTACGCTTTCGTCCGTTTTCGGTACACTATTGTCGGTATTCGGTACGCTTTCGGCTGTTTTCTGTACGTCAGAAGCCTGTTTCTTAACACAATCCTTTGCCCAACCTTCAAGCATTACGAGCATTTGGTTGAGCGACACCATTGCCTCGCGCTTGTAGCCTTGCACTCCCTTGTCGAGGAGGTCTTTGGATGCCGTGCCGTAATCGTCGCTTGAAGCCACGTTGATGCCGGTGCCGTTAATAGAGAGAGCCTGTGTGTAGACGAAGCGCGACATGGCATCGTATGTCACCATGCGCTGTGCCATAAGCAGGAGTTGCATCCAGGGCTGCTGTGTGTGCTCTCCGTTACAGACTGCCATGTAGAAGTCGTCGGGCGAAACGGTCTGATAATACTCGCACAAACGGTTGTAGAGCGAGTCGCCCAACTTGTCGCGCAGAAAATCTTTCTCGCTGTTGTCGAGTATGCCTTGAAGAGAACTGATGTCGTCAATGGCGTTGCTGGGGATGTGGAGCCGAAGCTCCTTGGTGGTTGATAGAATCATACGCGATGCGAATTTTGAGTTTTGAATTTTGAATTGTCGCCGTTGGCGATTAGGAATTATCCATTTTTGAGTTGTCAGAACAGCTTGAGCTGCGCTTGCTCCAACTTGATGCGTTTGCAAGCCTTGTCGTAATACTCTTTGTTGAGCTCGAAGCCGATGAAGTTGCGCTTCTCTTTTATACAAGCAATGGCGGTGGTGCCGCTGCCCATACAGCTGTCAAAGATGGTGTCGCCCTCGTTGGAATAGGTTCTTACGAGATACATAAGCAAATCTACAGGTTTCTGCGTTGGATGAAAATGGTCTTTACCTACGTCTATATTGAACTTTTGTATGCTTGAAGGAACTCTCTCTGCTGGTGCATTAGGATTCTGCGATGTAGTAAACTTGCGGTAGTTCTCGCTTGATGTTACATGATTAAAACCATATTGCACACGATTAAGACCGCCTTCAGCTCTTTTCTGCATCTGCTTATTGAACGTCCAACCGCCTTTGCTGAATACTACGATTTCCTCATGTTCTTTCATTGGCTCACGAACCGTATTGGCAAAGTTGCTGCCACGATTCTTTTGCCATATCCATTCGTGGCGAAACTCTTTAGGATTGCTCATGATTAAGGCAGATGTGAATGGCTGTCCTGCAAACAAGACAATAGCCGCATTAGGTTTGCATATACGATGGTATTGTTCCCATAGCGGCTCAAATGGTATAACAGCATCCCATTTGTTTGCAGTAGTTCCATACGGCAAATCGCACACAATGCAATCCACGCTCCCTTCCGGAATCCGTTTCATTCCTTCGAGGCAGTCTTCATTATATATCTTATTCAGTTCAATCATTCTCTATATCATTTGTTCGTTACTATTCCTGCTTCGTCACCCCCGTTTTCGAGTTATCCAGCGTGGTGAGCACTTCGCGGTCTATCTGCCACACCAGGTGCGGGTCCCATCCATTGAACTTGCTCATCACCTCCAATGGACGGAGCATGAGCTGCTGCAATGGGGCGAACTGTATCTGCTTTACGAGGAAACGCTCGCGGAGGTCGGTGCCGCCCGATGATGTAGCGTCACCTGGGGTGTTGCCTATGAGCTTCGAGTCCAAGCCCATAGCGAAGAATATGATGGATGATATTTCCTGGAGCTCGGTCTTCTCAGCTTGCGCTTGCGAGTTTGCCTTGCTTTCAATCTCCACAATCTCCCACGCCTTGTGCTCCTTACCGTCCAGTCCGGTGAACACGGCAGAGATAAGGGCCTGACCTGCGTTGTCAGGATTAGACAGCCATGTGTTGATGTCGCTGAACACCTCCTGCTGTATCTGTGCCATCGTCTTGCTCTTGTTCTCGCCCTGCTGGGTGTAGAGCTGCTTGAGATATTCCTGATGGATGTAAATCACGCGACCGATGATGTTCGAGTTGCGCTTGCGAGTGAGACGGTCGTCAACGATGGTAAAGGCATACTCAAAGATGCTTCCGGCAAAGATGCTATGCCACATGGCATCGGCATAGTAAGGGCCACCGAAATCACGGGGCGACATGATGAAGCGTGTGGGGCGGTTCTTGCGGCTCACTCGCTGCTGACGAGCCTCACGCACATGGCGGTTGAGATCTGAGACGGCTGTGTCGGCTGCGAGATAAGGCACGGCGGCAATGCGACGGTCGGTTTCGGTGAGCGTCTGTGTGGAGTCGAGCCACTGATTTGAGAGGTAGGCATAGTTGATGCGATACTGACTATCCATGCGCTCCAGTCGGGTGGTGAACACCGAGCGCGGTTTTATGCCGACAATCTTCGGGTTCCATTGCGACGTAGGCACGGGGCGGCCATTCTCGTCCAACTGGCGTTGGTTGAGCTGCAACTCGCAGAAGCATTGCGACATGAGCGACATATCGCCTGCCATTTCGAGGTAGGTGCGCATAAGGTCGTTGTTATCTATAAACTCGTGCAATTCCTCATTGGTGCGCTCCCATTCTTTCAGTGCCGCCTTGAGCGACTTCATCTCTTCACTGTCTTCACTCTCAGAATTGTTTGCCGATTTTGAGATTTGGTTTACTGATTGTGGGAGTTGATTATCCGATTGTGAAGATTGGTTCTCAGATTGTGAAGATTGATTATCCGATTCTGACATTTGCTTTTCCTTAGCCTTGAGGTCGGCTATCTGTCCGCGGAGCAAGGTGCCAGCCGAAGGGTAGGAAATAGATTTCTCGGTGATATTGCCACCGACATACTGCGTATAGTGGTACTTGGCGCATGGTCCGCGACCTACGAGGATTTTCTTCACGAAATCCACTCCCGCTGCCGGAAAGGGCGACAGCTTGGAGAGCAAATATACGAGGTTGGGCAGTCGGTTGCCCACGCCCCATTCCATGAATCCCAGTCCAGGTGTACCCACACCTTCGGGTTTGGCTTTGTTCTCGCCGCCCGACGAACCGAACACGGTGGAAATCTCCCGTCTTGCCGCATTGCCTTCCGCTCCGGTCATGGTAGCCGAAGCCGTGAGCTTCTGGCGAACGTAATCGCCCCACGAGAACACACTGCTGCCTCCCTGCTTGGGCGCACAGAACGCGCCAGGCAGAACTGCCTCGTAGCCTTGCGACTGTAGCTCCTCACTACGCTGTTGGAGCTCGCTTAAGTTGCTAACTGTTGTCATTGTGTTAAATATGTGTTTTGTTTAATGTTTTTATGATGCAAATATAGGGAAAGACGGGGAGAAGGGGCGGACATGCTCGGGGAGGAAAGAAACAAAAAGCCCTGCTATCCTCACGGACAACAGGACCAAGCCTAAATTTAAATTTGCGAATGAAACATCCAGTCAAAGTATATTGTTAGTTGTGTCTGCCTACATGTCGTAGTCGCACATTTCGTTGGCCGAGCACAACTCGTAGTTCTCCACGTTCTCAATCACCATATCCTCATTACAGAACTGCTTGATAATGATCTTGCGGTTCATCGGGTCAGGGTGCACGCTGCGGATATTGTTGTTAGAGATCCATATAGGGTGGTTGGTTTCCTTGGTATATACCACAAGATACCACGGGCCGGTCTTGTACTGATCCATTACCACGGCAATGCCAGACGTAACGGTTGCGGAAACCTTGCCAAGGACTTTCTCGATGGCTTTGTCAATAAACTCCTCCTTGTGCTTCCGTCCGAACTTGTCGAGCCAAGCAGCGAAGATGGTGAACAGCAGGATGATGAGAATCACGATGAGTGTTGAAATAATGATATTCATAATTGTTTTTATTTAATTGTTTATTAAATTGTTGCTTGTTATTATGTTATTGTTTCTTTCAAGAGACATTTGTAAGAGCCCAGTATGTTCTCTTCACTCTTCTCAATCTTCCAGTCGCACCCAGCCTTTTGTAAGCTCTGCACGATGTCGTTGTAATCTCTCTCTGTGAGGTATGGTGAGATGTTTTCTTCTTCAAAGACAAAGAGGTGAAGATTACGGTCGAAGTCGATGCGCAGGGGCTTGTTGCCAATAAAATCACGTAATTTTAATATACCACGAGAGTCACTAACGTGCAGATTATACACACCACGTCCGCTGGTCCAGAGGTAAGCATAGCAATAGAGCCTTTGTTCTTCGGCATCGTATCGCTTGGCGCATACAATGGTGGTGTCAGAGCCACGGAGCGACGAAATTACGTAAAAACGTCCGTCCTCGATATGGTTGAGCATATATTCGCGACGCTCTTTCGGGGTGAGGAGCACAGGAGGCTCCGGCAGCCATGTGGCTTTTTCCTGCTGTTGGCATCCCTCCTTTTGCTTTGCCTTCTTCTCTCTCCAGGTAAGATAGAGTTCGCGCAACAGCAAAATGAGAATGTTGACCAAAACGACTATCCCTATCACGCCCATCATGCACTGGAAGAATAAAAACACGCTGTAGTTTTTCAATAAAAATGTTTCCATTGTTCTCTATTTTGTTATTACTAATTTCTAAAACCATTCCTCACTACCCATACGCTCAATCCTATGTTGAGCAAGAGCATGATGATGATAATAGTCCAATACTCCTTGTTGCTCAGTTCTACCGAAAGATACTTGAAGTCGGAAAACTCCTTTCGTTTCCACTCCTTCTGCACAATCGGTTCGATGTACGAGGCGAAGGCGCAGAAGTCAAGACGGTGCGACATAAACCAGTCGCGGCTCTTTACCGAGAGCACGGGCGAGTCACACCACGAGAAGGCATCGCTCCACATCACGCGGTTACGGCTGTCAAGGCCTACGCACACCACAAGCTCGTTCTTGTTGCCTCCCTGCCAATAGGAGCGTTGTCGGTCGGCAATGGATAGCGGCTTGTTGCGATAGAATAGCAGATAGATGCGAAACTCCTTCTTAGGTCCGTATCGGGCGTTGAGCACGCGGATGGCTCGTTCCTGACGGGCAGAGAACTTTGCTCCGATAATAGGCGACTGGTCGCAAAACCGTATCTTGGGATAATCGTGCAAACCAAGTCGACGAGCCTTCTTTTCGCTGATGTCCTCAAACTTAAACACCGAGCGCGAAGCCTTCACCTTGTTCTCATATTCATGTTCACGGGTAACGGAATAGAGCGTAGCGGGTTGACCGTTCCATCGGTATTCATACGCATCGCCATCACGAGTGTAATAGTGGCGGTGCATATCCACGAACACCGAAGCCACCGACAAGCGACGCTTCATAGCCGAAAAGTCTTCATTCGAACATTTTCGTTCACGTCCCGAATGGTCGTAGTAGGTCCAACTTTCGGGATGATTCTCCGTGACAAAGTAGGTTCGGGTGTGCCGATGCCCTTTCGAGTCGGTATAGGAGCGAGTCTTTCTCACGAGTTCGTTCCACGGCTCGTAATAGCGTATCTTCGTGACGTAGCTGCCTATGTATTCTGTGTCGCTCGACTCTATGCGCTCAAACGCCCATATCATCGCTGCGCCCACAAGGAGCGAGGGGATGATAAGTATAGCATGTTCCCACCATGTTGTTTGCTTGCGGAAGAACAGCAGCAACACAGCCGACACAAAGAAGGGAATGAGGAAAACGAGTAGTTCCATACGCCTTTACTCTTTTTTGCCGAACAGATCAACGTCATTGTCTTCGCCTACATCCATCACTTCCTTGGAGCGCGACGACGAAATAACCTTATACTCGATAGGCATGGTGTTCGACACAAACCATCGGGCAGGGTAGGTGCGAGTGAGCGTTTCGTGTTCGCGGATAATGTCAAGCATACGTTCCTGAGAGGTCTGAAACTCGGTGCGCTGTATCTCAATGGCCTGCATGAGGTCGCGGTAGAGCGATACGTCGAAGTTGGGGTTGCTCTCCTTTATCCACTTCATCATAGTGCCCTTGTCGTTCTGATAGCGTCCGGCAATAAGCTGCGGATAAATTTTCTCGAAGGTCTGCTTGTACTCGTCGGTAACCTGCGCCTTCTGCTGAATGATTTTCCACATCTTGTCGTGAACGCCCTCAATCTTTCCACGCTGCGCTTCGGCTTGCTGGCGAAGGGCAATCTCACGGTTGTTATAACTAAAGTAGGTGGCTACCAGCGAGCCGATAACAATGGCAACTACAAGTAGTATGGATGCCGTAATAATGTTTTTTGTTTTCATAAATTTCGTTGTTTTCTTAGTCTATAAATTCGTAAAAATAAAAATATGCAGTGGTTATAGAGTTTTCCTTCTTCTCGCTCGTCTGCACCAGAGCCCGTTAGATACGTTGGACGGAGTGGCGACATGCGACACACTGAGTACGGTCCCTTGGCCTTCGGGATAAGTTTCTTTTATTGAAAAACTTTTCTGCGTTGCGTACCTTACAGCCGTTTGAGAAGTGTGCAGCATCGATAGTCGAACGCTTTCCCTTCGTAGCCCAACCTTTCATACCATTGCAACACCCACTGAGGAGAGTCGCGCCCGTCCCACGATATTGCGACAGTCGTTATGCCGCAGCTTCTAAGTTCCCTTTCGGCAGTCTCCATCAGGAGTTTTGCCACCCCACGGCCACGGTGCCGTTCGCCCACCCACAGCGAGTAGATGAGAGCGTCTGCCTCGCCATCCAAGGGTTTGTCTTCGGTGCGGTAAGGGACGAACACCTGTATACTGCCATGATGCTGCTCGTCGGTAATGAGTATGCGAGTGGAGTCTTCCCAATGTTGATGTTGTATCATAGATGAAATGTTACGCAGTTTTTTTAGTCAGACGACTGTCTGTAAGCCGTCCCTCGTTCTTCGTATGCTTGTGGACAAAGGTAGGTCATTCCTTTTACTCGATATGGACATTCTCCTCGAAGTCGTATCTCACGTCTCGGTTTTGCAACCAAGCCACAGGCGTTTTAGAGAAGATGTCTGCCTCACAGTCGGCAAGGGCTTGCACAAAAGCCTCGTACATCTTCTGTTCGTTATGTTCTTCCAGAAAGCCCTGGCTCGTCCGCTGCCATAGCAGATCAGGGCGTTTGCCGTCTATCTTTTTCCCTTTAATAATCAGTATGACAGTTACAGAGTTTTTACCCTCGCACACATCCGCACGAAGTATGCCGTAGCCAAGCGGTTTGCAAAAAATGTAGCTACCGCTCTGATACCCAAGAAATCGGTAGCCGTAGTTTCGCAATGCCTTTCTCACAAATTCTCTCATGTTCAATCTTTTTTTATAGTTCTATTAATACTTTTATCTCTCTATCCCCCCCCCCTTGTGTATGCAGCGTAGGCGATATTCCTTTAGCGGAATACACACGGCGGCTCTGCTCAAACATACGGTCGTAGGGTGGTGTCTGCATCATGCCGACTACGAGGGTGTGGGTAGGGTCAGTCATTAGCGTTCTTGTGTTCTTGCGCTTCCATTGCTTTCACGCTGTCGTAACGACACGCACACAGCACGCAAAAACTCTTATCCATCTTGAGAAAGTGTCGGCAGTTGCAACATTCAGTAGAGCCAACCTTTACTGGATTATCTTCCGACGCAAAGGGTCGGTGGGCGCAAGCGGTTCCTATCTCCTTAAACTCCGACTTGTCAAAACGTGCTATTTGCTTAAACAGTTCTTCTTTTTTCCACTCGCAATCATTGACACGGGCCTTGGCTTCGTTGCGCTCCGTCTGAAACTGAACGCATTGTTGCTTCAATATCTTGTTGTCCTTTTCCAACGCCTCGCATTTAACCAAGGCTTCAATCAGTTCACCAAGAGTGTAGCCTTCTGTATTAGAGTCATGCTTCTCCATTCCGCGCAACTGGCGTGCCACGTCGTTGTAGTCGTCTGTGAGCTGATGCACACGCTCCGTCATCATCATATTCTCTGCCTTCAAGTCGGCAATGATGCAGGCAAGTGCCTCCATGCGGTTGTTTGTTTCTTTTTCCATTGTTTCTAAATTTTACGGTTTTGTTTAATTATACAACATACTCATTAATGCCGCAGCCTTTCGCTTGTCGGTAAATCCTTTGATGTTTACCCACTTGCCGAAGATGCAGCCTCCGACTCTTTTCTGAACCATCCATACGGTCACGGGTATGCAACCGTTGTAGGCTTCCATTGGAACAATTCTTAGTGTCATATTTTGTTATGTTTTTTTTTATATACCTATAGCGGAATGAGGACATTTGCCACATTGCCCGACACGATGGTATAGGCTACCCCACACACATTGTTTATCACAAGTTCGCTCACTCCTCGCTTGTCGGGAGTGTCGCGATAGAAGCGGATAGTGTCGTCGTCGCGCCACTTCATCCGTATTAGGTCTTTGCGGTTACTCATACTCATATACTATATGCGGTGTGGTGTTGCCGAGTCCGTCGCGAGGGTCGGCAAAGCAGCCTGGCGGTGAGGTTGTCACGGCATTGGCTATCTGCTTGCGTGGTCGGCTCTTTACGAGACCCTTGCCGTCCTTGCCGCTGCGTACCCAGCCGATGTAATACTTGTCAGTCATACTCTATCAATACAATGGTGTGCTGTCCGTGCTCGTCGTAGAGTCCAGCCCATCCGTCGTAGCGTGCGGACAGTGCGGTGGAGTACCCCCGACGTGGGCAGAGACAGGATGTGCGTTGCACGAAAGGGATTTGTTTAATCATACGTTATAAATACCATGTTGTCTTTGCCAACTGAGGTGAGGGTGTTGGTTGTACCCCACCCGTTTATCTCCATTCGCTGACAGAAGCGTCCGTTGGAGGGATGCTTGCGGTTGGACGGATTGTCGGGGTCACGGCCTCGGAAGGCTGCTATGCGAAAGTGTAGCATAGGAGATTGTCTTTAATCATACTCTATCAATATTTTCGGTTTATCCACGTCGTGACCTTTACCTCCCCCGGCTATGCACAAGGCTATGCCATGTGGCGACACAATGATGCCGTTCTGCGAGGGGCTGTAGGAGCCGAGGACGATGGGACGAGGGTTGTCAAGCATATTCAATCAGTACTCCCCCCATTTGTGTTGACAAGGTTAGGGTGGGGTATATTCCTTTAGTGCCGCAGATGTTGCCATCAAAACCGGACTTCCACTTGTCGTAATAAATGTTGCCAATCTTTTCAATCTTATTCTACTATTAAACAGCAATGCGGAATGGCGAGCGCAAACAAGAAATCTCGTACACCGGCTTTGGAATAGTGGGAGGTGATAGCAGGTGCAATCGTACCCACCTCATTTTGAATAGCATGAAGCGGTTTATTTTTCATCCTTCTTCCTCTCCATATTCTCCTTAAACATTCCATAAAAACCGCGCCAATATTCCACGTCCAGTTTCTTTGGGTTCTCCTTGAACATTTCGTAGAGGAGGGCGATGGCAGGGCGATGACCGTTTATCACCTTCTCGTTCCACTCAATGCCTTTGTTCCATCCGTCGTGGCGCTCCATGAATATCTGAAGCACGGTCTTGAGGAACATTGCCGCCTCGTGTGTCGGTGGCAGGTCGAATTGAAGGAATAGGGCATTGTCAGAGTCGTTCGCCTTAAGGAACTTGCTCACGGCATCGTCCTTGAGGAAATAGCGGTCGGACACTTCCTCTTCGAGCACGTCTTCCAGTCGGGTAAGCAGTTCGAAGGGTTCGGGAAACTGATAGTCGAAGGCTACGTCCTGGCGCATGGAGAGGCAGAACACACGGTCGCGGTTCTGCGGCACACCGTAGTTCTTGGCGTTGAGTCGCGCCCAGCGGCTCACATAGCCGAGCGAGGAGAGCTTGTCGAGCCACTTCTGGAAATCAGGCATGAACTTCTGGCTTACCAGTGCCGCCACGTTCTCCTGCAAGAGATACTTCGGGCGAAGCACCTCTACGGCATCCGCCACACGCCATAGGAGTGCGCTTCGGGTGTCGCTGCCCTCCTGCAAGCCCATCTGCTTGCCAGCCTGACTGATGTCCTGGCAAGGCGAGGAATAGGTGAAGAGGTCCACTTCTCGCCCTTCGAGCGAGCTTTTCACCTCATGCCAGTCTATCTTGGTGATGTCGCCCAGGGCGCAGTCGGCAAACTGAGGAAAGACGAGGTTGTGCATCTGACAGGCGTATCTGTCGATGTCGCTCCATCCCTTGCACGTCCATCGGAAGTCGGGATGCCACTCGCGTAGCACGTCGGCTGCCATGAGCTGCGAGTCGTAGCCAGAGAACGTGGTGAGGAATATCTTCTCCTCGTTCTTGTCGGCTGCGGTGGGCGGCAAAGCGGGCAGCGAGTCTTCGAGGTCGTCGAAGAGCGTGAGCTGTTCGCCAGGGCGAGGCTTGGGTGGTGCGGGGTAGAAAAGCTGCTCGTAGATGTGGGCCAACACGTCCACGACTATACTATTTCCAGCTTGCTTGTACTGTTGTGAGGCAGATATAGCCATGTCTTCGGGTTTGCCCTTGCCCTTCCAGTCGGGCAGACGTTCGGCTGCCTGGGCATTGCTGCTCTGCATCGTGCCGATTACGTTGTCGCGAACGCCCATCAAGCGAAAACACTCCTTGGGCGTGAGCTTGCGAATGGCGTAGCTCTTGATGGTGCGGTCAGTGAAGTTGAGTTTTGTGATCATATAGTTGTCAATCAAATACTTTTACTATTATTGGCGTTTGTCCTCCCCCTAATCCCATTGCGGACGTAAGGGTGAAACATTCGCTGTGTAGTGAGCGAGGGGTTATCAGACCTTTAGTTTGCATGTTCTGAAATATAGCGGTCTGCTCTACCTTTTTCACCATTATGGATATAGCTTTTGCTCTAAGCATACGTTAGTCATATTCTATCATTACGCCTGTCCTCGGAAAGTGAGCGAGTGACATCAGATGCTCAATGCAAAGTCGCTCGTATCGTGTATTCAGTGTTACTGCTATTCCTCCCATACAGACATTTAAGGGTTGGATGTTAGTCATATTCTTCAATCAAAAATACATTATGCTGCCATGCGTTGGTTGTCACGGTTGGGCAAACGTCAGTGTCTAATCTACCTCCATCGTTGTTACCACGAGGATATTGGTAGAAGTCGTAGTTAGTCATATTCTTTAATCAAAGAAACTATCTGGTTCCAAGTTAGCAATATAACAATAACGTTGTACTTCGTATTCGCTGATAAACATTCGCCAATTCTGTTCGTTATGATCGTAATGTTCATGCACGAAGAATGTACCACCGAGTCGCCAACAAAGAAGCGATCCTATGCAATGCGGTTGCTCTCTGGCTGGATGCCACAGCTGAACAATGTTGCGATATTCAGCAGATGGGTCCGTGTCGGAATCAGATAAGGATGCGTTGTTTGCATTAAAACCGTTTGCTTCAGTTTCAAGACAAACCACATCCTCCGTTGTCTGACTTTCTATCAACTCAGAAGCCATCTGCGACATAAATATCACATTAGGCAGACGGTTTTGTTTTTCCATACTAATTATAGTTTTATAATTCAACAAACACGCATATTCCGCCACTTGCAGCGGTCAGTGCGTTTACAATCTTACCCCCCCCGACTGTACGACTGCGCCTCAGAGCCGAGGACGGATAACTCAGGTCAGCAGCTCCTGGACAGGGACAATCGGTGTAGCCCAGTTCGGTGGCTTGGCGTATGCGTAGGAACGTCTCGCCCTCTCGGTCCACCAACTGTAGGAACGGTCGGTCGGTGGTGGAGTAGATGCGGTAGAGCGAACCGTCGGGATAGCGGCCATACAGCTTGCCGTCCTTGCGGATAGTGCCGCGCTTGTAGTGAGGGTCAGTCATATTCAATCATTAGTCTCCATCCGTGACGAGGCGCAGGATTACCCCATTGCTGAGTTACGGTTCCGATACAGATTCCGCTCCAATGGATGCGCTGATGAAAATCGTCGAATGGATGTTTCTTAGTCATATTCAATCATTATACAGTGTGGGCATTTGTAGTCGGTGGCTCGAAGGGCGGGCGAGAAGTCCCCCCATCCTCGCCATTCGAGCCGATGGCTCACGGGATGCACGGAAACGTAGATGTTAGTCATTGTCTTGTTACTTATTTATTCATCCACATTATACTTTCATTTCCGGACTAAATTTCATTATCTTAAGGGCGAGCTGTAGTTCGTGAACGTACTTAATATGACATAAGAGTGCATAGCCTGTCACGTTGTAATACTTTATGAATATTGCCCAAGCGTATTTTTTCCGTTCTACAACCAAATATCTGGCAAGGAAACTGCCAAATCTGGCTTTAATTGGTCTTGTGAAGTACTTGCCCTCGACCTCTTCCTTAAAGTCATTATTGCGAAGTATTTCGGGCGTGACGGGCACGCCATCAATGTAGTTGCACCATGTTCCCCAGGGACCGTCGTCTTCGTCGCTGACAGCCTTCAGAGTGGCGACTCCCTTCTTGTCATTATTCTGTCGGTCGGGATGGATTTCGGTAACGATGCACAACGTGTCTTTCGGAAAAATGCAGTCTTTGTTTGTCTGCACAATGTCGCCTATTCTTAAATCTTCCGGTTTAATCATCGCTTATCTATATTTTTGTTAAAGTTTACGATAATGCAGTATATTTTTTACTCTTTCGCTTTGAAGTTGTATATAGGTTTTATGCGCTTTTTAATTTCCACAGTGTCGGCTATAAGCGATTCAATTTCTTCAGCCGACTTATACGCCATTGGTGACTCGTCGATTGTTGACTCGCATACCGATGTGGAGTAAATGTCGTGCATCTGCTGTCGGTATTCCTCCATACTGAGCTGCTTCTTTGCCGCCGAGCGCGACATCAGTCTGCCTGCACCGTGCGGAGCCGACTGAAGCCAGTCGTCGTTGCCCTTGCCTATACACAGAAGCGAACCGTCGCGCATGTTCAGAGGGATTATCAGAGGCTCGCCACGCTTTGCGCTCACAGCTCCCTTGCGTATGATGCCGCCGAAGGTGTCGATATAGTTGTGTACGGTAGTGAACGAGTCGCCCGACACCTTTATTCCGAGACCCTTGACGATGGTTTGCGCCATAAGTCGGCGGTTCAACTCGGCGTACATCTGACACATGCGCATGACACCGAAATAATTGCCAAGCGTAGGACCACTGATGTAGGTCATGTCCTTGGGTACTGGCTTCAGTTGGCGCAACGTGTATTCTATTTCATCCTGTCTTCCAAAAGCCTTTAACGCAGCGATGATGTTTTTGCGCTCCATGCTGTTGTCACACTCCTCTACCGCCAACTGCTGATAGTGGTTGCATACCCTCACGCCCAGATTGCGGCTACCCGAATGTATCACAAGATACTTGCGTCCAATGTTATCCACGTCCACCTCGATGAAGTGGTTGCCACCGCCGAGGGTGCCGAGCGAGCGCATAGTATAGTCCATGTCGAAAAATCGCTTCCATGGAGGCAACAGCGATGTGATTTCGTACTGCATTAAGTCAACCAAATCCGAAGTCAAAGGCTTCTCGTGCACGTTGAATCCACTTGGAATGTTGTCATTGATGATGCGGTCGAGTAAAGGCAAGTCGATATCTGAAAAGCCCAAGTCTACGACGTGCATACCACAACCGATGTCAACGCCCACGGTGTTGGGCACGACCTTGCCACAGGTCTCAATCACAGTGCCTACGGTGCATCCCTTGCCAGCATGACAATCGGGCATTATACGAATTTTGCAGTCGCGGTAGGCTTTACTCTCTGCCATCTGCCTTACTTGCTCCTGGGCTTCAGGCTCGATGGTCTTTGCAAAAATCTTTACGTTCTTCATACTCTATATTTTCTTTAAGACTCACATCATTTTATCTCTTTCTTCGCTTTGCCTTACGTCGTTCTTGCAGGTTATGCTTCACAAGTGGCGTAATGGTGAACGATGGCGACCCGTCGGGCAAGATATAACGAGCTATCCACCTTACCTTTCCCTCAAGAAAATCGTCTATATCTTTCATTACTGCACGAAAAATTTCATTATGCGATTTCTTCTCTCCAGTCTGCTGCTCATACAAATAACGGACATATTCCGAATTAACGGTTACGATGTATTGTCTTCCTTTATGTATCTTCATTGTTCTCTATATTTTCGTTAATACTTACGTCGTTTCACTTAAATCCCTTACAAATCAAATCAGATAGACGATTATCCATTTCCTCCACATCCTTCAACGACTGTTCTATCATTGCCCTGTATACAGTCGGGTCGAGTGCCGTAAGCTTATGGTCGATTGTGTTTGCGGTTTTTGGTGGAGCGAATGGATCATTTATCAGTGAAAAGCAGACAACATCCGCACGACTCATTATGTTGGCAATAGCATCCTCGATGGAGTCGAATTTACCCATAAAGACTTGTCCAGGGGAGAGTTCCACTAAACCCCATTTCTTTGTGGCGCGATCTGGGCAGAGCATTACGATGCAGTCAGAAAGGTTTCGACGGTTTACTTTTATATACATAAGCTAATCTATTAATTCAAAATCATAAACAAATACATAAGGGTTGGATTCCCATGTACCTTTGCAAGATATGCGGTCTATCAGATTGGCATAAACTTCACGTGGCGTTGTTGACAACTCAAACTTTAATGCTGCGCCCTTGATGTAAGAGAATCCCCACATATAGTTATGCACATCTGGATATTTCTGTATGCCTTCAGCTATACAATCCTCGTCGCTAATGTCCTGCAAACGTTCAATACGAATTTTGGCTATACGGATATGATGTGGCATATCTTCGGCACGAACAAACATTTTGTTATTCCAACCTATTTCCTCTTTGCGGATCATACAGTTTGCCCAATCTGCTTGGGGCGTAATGTCGGCATACGATTGCGCAATAGCTACGGTCTCGTTCATCTGATAGCGCATCACTCTGCGATTATCAATAAATCTTTTTCTCAAATCGGGATTGAGCACAAAACGATCGTAAACAAGAAAGAGCGAAGCTGGAAAGTTGAATTTTTTGATAATATCAAGCATCTCCTTGTTGGTGATAATTCGCCTTGTCTGCGTCTTTCGCTTTGCAAGCACGGCATCAGTCAGTCCGTACTTGTCGTTGAACATAATCTTTTGCATACTCTATATTTTCGTTAATAAGCCATTGAATTTTTCACTTTTCGCTTTTCCCTTTTCACTTCGCCTTGCGAATCTTCTCCATTTCCTCATTCTCCTTCGAGAGTCGCTCCAGATGCTCCAATACAAGCGAATACGACTGGTTGTTCACCTGGTCTTCGGTGAGCGAGGCGTATTTCTGCATGGTGGCGATGGTGGCAGTGTATATTTCAAGTGGAGTGGAGGGTCGCTGTGTGCGGTCGAGCTTCTGCACCTTGAACACATGAGGATAACGCCGTGAGAGGGTGTTCATCATGCCGGTCCACCAGAAGAGGATAGGTTGCCATTGGTGGTCGGGGAAATGGCGGAAGAGTGGAGCTTGGGTGTCGAACTGGCGGGTGTCGTAATGGAAATCGTGCACCTTCAGGTTGGTGTTGGTGTCAATGAAGTCAATACGACGGTTGAAGATGGTGGCGAGGAACATAGAGCATGCCTGGTCTACGCTGTCGGCTTGCAGTGCTATCTGCTCGGCCGTGAACTTGCCCATCTGCTTCATCTTGACAAGGTTGTTGGCGAGCGAAGTGTATTGTCCCATGAGATCGGAGGCAAATCGATACTGCTGCCAGGAAAATCCGTCCATGTCCTGCGCCGGACCTTCATAGTCGGTCTTACGATGTAGCAGACCACGCTTGTTGAGTAGGCGAAGGGTGGGGTAGGGAAAGCGAGTGAGGTGAACTCCACGCTCGTTGTCGAGCCAGTCGAGCAGCCCCGCACCGGATGCAAGATACTCAGCCGAGTTGCGGTCGTCGGTCTTCGGCTTTGGCGTTAGCCAATAGTTGAGCTGCCATAGGTAGATAGGGAAAGTTACTTCTTCCTGCTGTTTGCGACGGAAGAAACGGTTGCGACGGCTCGGGATGGAGAGTCGGCAAGTGTAGTGTTGCTCTTCAAGAGGCTTCGACTCGTCTATGCCTTCCACTATCTCTATGCCCGACAGGACAAAGAAGCACGCTATCTTGACATTGCGCATGTCGAAGGGATGATAACGGTCGGCTCGCTCTATCTGCTCAAGCATTATGCGGGAGACGAGCTCCAACTGCTCGGTGCTACACTCGTTCCATGAGCGAGGCAGCGTAAGGTTGATGTTTCGTTGTGTCATATTTTCGGGTTTCTTTCATGAGCAAAGATAGGAGTTTTAAATTTGGTGGGGCGGACATGGTGGGGGAGCGTATAAAGCGAAGATACAAATGAAGCCACTCTGCGAATTGTGTAATTGGCGCAAAGTGGCTTGAAGAAACAAATGTAAAATTCAAAAATTAGAGGGTAGCGTGTAGGGCGTTATAGTCCCACACCTTAGTGCAGTCGTCTTCGCATGGCTGCCAGTCGTCATCACAAAAGTAGAAAGCGTAGGCAGCTTTGATTATCTCCTCTTCGTTCATGCAAGCGCAAAGGTCGGCATACATAGAGTTGAAGGCGACATATTTGTCCCATGCGTTGACGTTAGCGTGAAACTTCATGCCCTTAGTCAGCTCGTCTACCTTGATACGAGTCCAATGTGCACCTCCGTCGGTAGGCGTACCCTCTTCGTCGTACATACCGCTATATACGAGAGCGTTCACATCGTGGTTGGCCATCTTCTCAGAGTAGTGGCGACCGTAGAGCACGGCGTGCTGACGGCGCAATATGTGCCAATAGAGCTTGGGGTCGGTCTGCTCCAGCGCAAGGAGGTCGGTAGAAAGTGTTTCTACTGCTGCCCACATCTTCTTCTCGGTGGCCATGCCGTTGGCACGTGCCTGTTCAATCATCTGTTTATAATTCATTTTGTTTGAGTTTTATAGGTTTAACATGTGGGGCAAATGCCCCGAAAATGTGGGACAATCATGTCTTTTTGCACTGAGACATGCAATATAGGAAAGAATGTCTGCGCCTCGGGCTTGCTTTCTGCCTTTGCCTCAATGGTCGAGGCGGTCGGTGGTGTGTCTTTCTTTTTCATATATCTTCGTAAATTTTCGTTGAAGGATAAGCAGCAACAACACAAACCAGTTTGACAGATACGCCACCACAATAGCCGCCAGTGCCGATGCGTAGACATCGTGGCCGAGGTAGAGCAATGCCGACATTGTGACCCAGAAAGTGAAACACTGAGGGCATGATGCCACCTTGTCAACAACATGGGCAATGGCTTCAGCCAGTCCGAGGTGTTGGGCGAGCGTGGCGGCTATCATGGTGGCTATAGCTATCAGAACTATCATGGCTTTATGTAGTTACAAGGGTGAGCGTTACGGGGCAGTCGGAAACGAAAGTCTTGGAACAGTTGCAGCACGACATGCGTGCAATGCCGTTCTGGACGGTTCCCACTGCTATGCTTACCGAATTGATGGCGGTGGCGCTGAACACAGGTATGGTAAAGTCTTGCGACACCACTTGTGAGCGTGTGCAGCACGAGCCGCAGTTGCAAGGGATGTAGTTTATTACGCCCTCAACGTGCACGACGATGATATACTGCGAGGTGCCTACGTTGGCAATGCTCTTGACCGAGAACTTCGGAGCGAACACGGGAGTCTCGTCTACACAAGCCGGTGTGCAGAGCTGCTGTGTGATGTTGACATCATAATAGGGTGCGGCGGCGGTTGCACCTGCCGCAAGTGTGGCTATGATGATAGCCGGAATGGTACGTTTGTTCATAATCGTTTCTGTTTTATTATAGCGACGATGCTTGCCGCCGCTGGTGTTGTTACTCTGTTTAATGTTTTACCTGATAGCCTTGTGTCTGCCCTATTGGTAGGTTCTTGTCGAGAAGGTCGGCAAGTTCGGTGAGGTCTTCCTCCTCAAATGTCACCATGCCTTCGAGCACCGTCAGCGATCCGTTACCGCGCATCTTCTCCACTATGTCGTGTGCCATCTGCGGTATGCTCTCTTCGGGTATTTGGCCGAAATATCGGGCAAGCATCGGTGCGACAAGCGAGTTGACGATGGGTTGGATAAGCGGCTCGATGTCTTTCTGTAGGGCATAGTTGCCACTGACAATGCCTAACGAGCTGATGGTGGCTTGCAGAGACTGAAGCATGGGTAGGCGCATGAGGTTGCCTGCGGCTATCTGTGAAATGGCGGGTCGTGCCCATTCGGACACGACTGCCGCCAAGATTTGTGAATTTTTGTATTCCATATATATAACTGGATTACGTCATTCTCCTACTGATTGCATCCGCAACCGCAACCAGTCTGGCATACGTTGGTTGAAGGGATGAACAACTTGGTGACGCTCGACAACGAAGCCACCTGCGCCTTCAGCACATCGATGCTTGCGTTGGCGGCGGCGTTGTATGCCATCTGCTGTGCGTTGACGGCTTGCTGCGCATCCTTGTTTGCATCCACTTTGTCTTCTACACGGCGCAACTTCGCGTCAAGATACTGTGTCACTTCCACAAGCTTCTTGTCGGTGTAGTTCTCGCTCTTCTGAATGGCGAGTTCGGTCTTCAGAGTGCTGTTCTCCTGGATAAGGTTAGTCTCACTCTTTGTTACGAAACGTGCGTCGGGGTCGGTAGGATTGGCAGTCATGCCGTTGTTCTTACCAATGCCCAGAAGCGAGGCGCTGCCTCCTAACAAGCTCGTTGCCAAGCCTGCGATACCGAGACCCAGGGCTGTGTTGCCGAGTCCCTTGCTGGCAACATCATAGTTGCCGTCGTTTGTCTTGATCTGCATAGTTTTTTGTGTTTGGTTTCGTTCATTATTGAACTTGTTGCAAAGGTAAAGGAGAAAGTGGTGGGGGCGAAGTATTTCTTATTAAGTGTTCTTGAGGTGATATAACGTATAAATTCGACTAATACTTAAATAAAAAAGCCTCACGCTGCTAACGTGAGGCATGGTTCGGTATAAGAAAATCTAATGACTATCAAGGTGGCAGTGTGAACTTCCCTTGCGACTCTTCGGCTACAGAAATGTATGGCACCACTTCGTCGCGGATGATGTCGAGGAAGAGTTGTGCAGCTCGCTTCTTTGGTACGTCCTGCATACAGTGGGCGTTGCTCATCAACTGCTTTTCGAGTCCTACGATTGGACGTGCCACAAGGGTAGGGTGGTTGCGCAGGTAGAGCTTAGGCATAAAGGTGACGTACTTGGTTTCTTCCACCGAAGCAAGAGCTTCGTCAGGGTCGCTGATGATGCACTTGATGTTGAGCTTATATAGGTCGCGCTGTATGTATTGATGAAAAGTCTCAATGGCACGTTCGCCTATGTCGGGCATGATGATTGGGTGCTTCAGAATGTCCTCATACGACACCTTTGAGAGCGAGGCAAGCGGATGGGTGTCGCGCATAATAGCATACACATTAAAGGGAATGCAGGGTCGCGACTCTATCCCTTCGTGGCGGTATGCCATATTCATGGTGAAAGCAAGGTCTAACATGTGCGCCCTTAGCGATTGATTAAGAAGATATGCTTTGGTGAAGTCAGCATTGATACGCACGTTGGGGTATCTCTCCATAAAAATCAATGCTGCCATGCGGACATACGGAGCAATAAACGAACCTACGCCTATACGCAGTTCGCCCGTCATGCAGTTGTTGAGGGCGTTGATTTGCTCTTTGCAGTCCTCGGTCTGCTTCAGTATTTCTTTGGCACGAGGCAACAGGGCTTCGCCGCTTTCGGTGAGAGTAATGCCGTGTGATGTGCGGATAAGCAGTTTGCAGCCCAACTCGTCCTCCAGGGCACGAATGTGCTGGCTTACCGCCGACTGGGTGACGCAACAACGTGTAGCAGCCGTACTAAACGACTTTGTTTCGGCGACGTAAACAAAGGAGCGTAAATGTCTTAGTTCCATAAACTCTATATTTTTAGTTATTCTACGTTTACAATTATGTAATCAAAAAAGCTTTTCTAATTGCAATATTAACGATAAATACCTTATTTGGTTTACATTTGATATTAAAAACGCTAATTTTAGTATTATTTTGTAAGAATACTAATATGTATATAATAAAAAATCCCTGCATCTATACCTTTTATATAAAGGATAGATGCAGGGATTTGTCGTATGACAATAAAAATTTTCTCGTATGAGCGATTACTTCTTACTCTTCTTTGCCGTTGTTCCTTCGTTATCGCTTGTACTAAAGAAAGAAGAATCGGTATCGTCGAGCACTTCTTTTGCGATATTGTCCTCGCTCTGTGCGTCAATATCGCTTACCCTTTTTTTGAAGCAAGGAGAGAGTCCCAACCCGCGTCTTCCGCTGGTTCCGTTACATAGAGGTTCGGATAATACACAGGAGAGAGCTTAGCCTCGTAAGTGGTGATACGGTCGTCGCTGGCTGCTGCTCCAGTATCGGTAGTGATAGCACCCGAATCAAACTTCACCTTACGGCTCGGATCGTAGATAATCTGCGAAACATCATCGTCCTTTGCGATGATGAAGATGTCGTTGTTGTTGATTGCACGCGCCAACTTTCCTGCCGCAGGATTAACGGAGTCTACAACGAAAGTACATGTGAGCTCGAAACCTTTGCGGCGACCAAGCGATGAACCCTTAATCTGCTGCTTCTCGTCAGCACACTGTACCTTATACAGACCCTTTCCTGCTGCAAAGGCAGGCGTTGAATAACTGTTATCGGTTGCGGTAAGAGGAGCAGTGAGCTCGCTCTTCAGTCCGATATAAATATCAGTGCCAAGACCTGCGAGGTTCTCCAGGCACTCGTCTTCGTTGAGCACATCAACGAGCTGTGGACATGTTACTGATCCCATATTCTTATAAGTTTTTGTGTTGTTGTTTGGAAAAGAAGGGCGACGGGTTAGCATGTCCCTTCAGGTCAGCCACGACCGTCGCCCAGAAAATATAGAGTGAAAGAAACTCCGTTGAAAGATTAGCCGTTCTTCTTGAAGAAGGCTGTCAGGCCCATGTTCATGCCGGAAGCTGTGAGCTGAATCTTCTTCTCGGTCTTGCCGTTGCTCCAACCAGTAAACTTATAGGTAGTGCCATCGGCTGCCTCAAGAGAGAGAATCTGATTAGGTGCAGTTTCAAGCGGCTTGGTGTAAGCAGTGCCGTTCACCTTCACTGTACCGTCCGGCTTCTCACCATCAGAACCAGCAAGAGTAATCACGAGCATAGTATTGTCGTAGTCGCCGGCTACATACTCAGGAGCAACGAGATTACCGTCGCTGATGCAAAGAGCGCTACGCAAATAGCTGCGTATTCCTGCTCCCTGTATTGATTGAATTTGAAAAGACAGGTCTCTGTGATCTCGGTCGGAGCCGAGGCGAACACTTACATACTGCTGGTTGCTCTGGGTGTCAACACCGTAGACAAAGTTCTTGTCGATGGTAGCATACATACGGTCGCCTTCGCCGAAGTTGGCAATAGGACAGATAGTAACCTTAGAGAGACCAGGCAGCTTGAAGTTGTCGCCCTGGTTGTACTCTACACGGAAGTTGCCGTGGAATTTATTAGCATAACCTGCTGCAATGTTCATGGCAGTTGCCTCGTTCATGTAAACACGTGTTGGAACCTTGCGAAGACGCTCATCCCATTTTGCGTGCCACTTGATGAAGTTGTCATAAGGAGTAGAGTCGTTGTTATCAGCAGGAGCAGAGATAGCCTCGCAAGGAACGAGGTTGCCATTAGCCTCTGAGATAAGACCGTCCTCGATGTCGTGCTTGATGCAAGTGTGGAAACCGTCGTAGAGAGCCATTGCCTGGTCGCGAGCAGGAACGGAGTCGTCGCCATTATCAAGAGAGATGTCACCGAACCACAAGTTAGCTGCAAGGTTGTCGGCATAGTCCTTGAGGATTGCCTCTACAGCCTGTGAAGAGAGAGGGAACTGACCCTGAGCATCTGTACCGAATACTGTCTCACAGAAGTCGTCTATATTGCCAGGAAACTTATCCCAGGAGAGCTTAGAGACAAGCGTACGCTCTTTCAAGAAGCCAGCTTCGCTGTTGATTTCACGATGAACGTCCTTACGACGTGTGGTGCCACCCTTGCGGATGAACAAGTGGAAAGTGCGCTTGAACTGAACACCAGTGATGATGTCAATGCCAAGGCGGTCCATCTCTTCGGCATCCGAATAGCCAGGACCCATCACAATCTCCTTTGACACCTCATCGGCTACATGCTGAAGAGCGTCAAGACCGATAAAATCTTTAGGTAAATTTGCCATAATCGTTTGTGTTTTGTGTTGTTAAATCTTTGTGTTGTTTGTGTTGGTTGAGGGCAGCGAGGCTTTTATTCCTCACCTTGCAAGAAACGCTTGAAAGCAGCCTTTCGCTCAACATTAGTCTTGTACTTGCTACCATCGAACGAGCGCAACTGCGGTGTCTTTACACCCTCGCCATTGTTCTCAGGAGCCTCGCCGCTGTTCAGCTCTTCGCCTGCCTCATTGGTGAGGGCAGCAATCTGAGCCTGCTTGTCGGCAATGGTTTGCTCGGCTGTAGCAAGCGCGTCCTTAGCAGTCTGAAGGTTTGCCTCGACATCAGTCTTGTCGGCTGTGAGCTGAGCAATCTCCTTGTTCTTTGCCTCGGCAAGAGCTTTCAGCTCGTCGTCCTTCTTGGCAAGAGCCTCGATGTGCTGTGCGTTAAGGTCGCTTAGTTCTGTACTATGAGCCTCGTTAGCCTGGGCGAGTGCGGTCTCCGCGACTTCCTTAGCTTCATTGGCTGCGTTTACATTGGCGGAGAGTTCATCAAACTTGCCCTGCAATTCTGCGAGAGCTTTCTCCGCTGTGGTGACTTTCTGCTCGGCATCAGTCACCTTCTGCTCAGCTTCCTTCATGTGGGCTTCGAGAGAGTCAAGAAGCGAGGCGTTCATATACGCGCCCTCCTCAGTAACGGCAATCTCGCCAGCCTGCAATCCACAAGCTTTGCAAATAAGAGGATATTTCTCCATATTGATATTAGTGTTTGTGTTGGTTGCGGTGGGTCTTTCTGGCTCCGGCTCATTCTCCGGCTCATCTTGTGGCTCAACCGTCTGCTCGCGGTTGATAAGTTCGGCTCTGCCATCATAAAGTTCAAAAGCGCGCTGAACCACTTCCATAAACGACGACTGACCGTCCATCAGAATACCCTTCACGTCCTCGGCATTGAACACCTTGCCATGCAGATGCTCGTCGGTAGCATTAGGACAAGCCTTCTTAACGTCGGAACGGAACTCAACGCCAAGTTCGGCAAGTTCCTTTACAAGCTCCTCGTCCTTGCCATCGTTGGCAATATCACGGAAGGCACGGTTCTTGTCGAACGACTCGGGGTCGTAGAGCTCGTGATAAGTCTCGTTAGTGAATTGGTTGGTGCTTCCGTCTGCCTCAGTATAAAATGCCGCCATGACACCTATACAACCGATTTCGTTCTTGGGGTGCATGTAGTAGCGTTCATCACATAGCGAAGCAAGGTACATTCCGGCAGAATCACACATGCCATCGACAAAAGCGATGACAGGCTGACCCAAAGAGCGCGCATAAAGAATAGCCTGTTCGTAATCGTTCTTGGCCCATGCCGATCCGCCAGGAGTGTTAATGACGAAAACGTGTCCACGGCAAAGCGGATGATTGGCTGCTCGCATCATCATGTCGCGATGGTCGATAGATCCGTAAGAGCAACCGCCACCGTTGCGAGTGATGGGGCCGTCGATAGTAAGAACCGAAACGAAAGGAAACGTCTGCGCATCCTCGTCATCAGCAAGGAGGTTCAGACACCAGTTGCCTCTCACCTGCTTGCCATCCTCCGAAATCTGATATTCCTCCGGGTAATAGATTGAGCCATCGGCAGACACGGCTGTGACATATCCGCAATTCTTCTCCGGCTTGCTGAAAGCCGCATGAGTGTTTAGGTTGTGCTCAAGCGACTTGCGAATACCATGCACAAAGTCGGGACTGACCATCCACTTCTTTTCGGTAAGTATCTCAAATAAGCCTTTCATTAGTAAAATCTGTGTTTTGTGTTGTTATCCTGAATACAACCTTTTTACCTGGTTGCTAAAAGTTGCGGAGAAGGGACTCGAACCCTCGACCTCTTGGTTATGAGCCAAGCGAGCTGCCATCTGCTACCACTCCGCTGTGTGAGTTATTCGTATGCAAAATTAAAGACCGTGGTTAAAAAAATTAGGACAAAAAAAGCCGCCATTCTCACGAATAGCGGCTCTAAACAGTATAATATAATGTATCAGAAAAATGGTTGCATAGCTTTACTCTCGAAGCGTGATAGGTATTGGCTCCGACAGGGCTTGCGTGGTGGCTGTGAAGGTTCGCGCCAACTCAGTCTGACTATTGTCCGTGGTGCCACCAATACCGAATGTGTGGGGTAGGGAATAGCACAACTGCAACGAGCCATCCATCTTGCGCAATACCACGTAATACTCCTTATCACGCATAATTTGGTATGCTCTACGCACATTTTCGCCCCCAAACTCTATATTTGCACTAATATTATATGTATATATAGTGCCATTGCCCAGTTTTGCCTGCGTCACCTTCACACTCAGGCTCTCTGCAATGACAAAGTTCTCGCCACTCGTAGCCAAGCGCAAAGTTGGCTCGGCGGGCAACTGGCAGTTGTTGATATATAACACTTGTGCCATGCTGAACGGCACGGGGATTATACAATCTTCCTTCGGGTAAAACATTACATCGGTAATACCTTCGAGGAATAATTCTTTGCATTTATCGGGTAGTTGCATTTTTGTACACCTAAAACGGCTGTTTTTTAACTTGTTTTAAACTTTGATTTAACTCTTGTTCACGTTATTCTAATCGTCAAACAATATATCGTCTACGCAATAACGCTTTTCACTATCATCTATATACTGCATATCCGCACATGAATAAGCTTTGAAATTGCTATGATTCGAAGTTAGCCATCGGCTGATGATGCGACGCAAGGCATCTTTTTCGCTCTCGTTCTGGTCTATGCCATAACGCATCAAAAAACGCTCAAGCATAGCTGTTTGACGACGAAAAATGATACGCTTATCGGATGTGCAATAGTCAAATGTAGCTAAAGCCCATTCTACAACACTGCGCTTAAAATCATCGTTCAGCATGATAAGCAGCTGACGGATGCCGCGCGTACTAAGATTCCATACCGGCGTAACCTGACGAACTACGTCAATCACCTCTACCTCCGAAGGCAACTTTATGCACAAATAGTCTTCATTGTCACTCTTAGCGTCATCTTGTCTTCCACTAAAACGCTGAACCTCGCCAAAAGACAAGTATTCATGCGGATCGCGCTTTGTAAAAACTTCACCACCATTGGGATGTTTGCCCTGCATCATGTTGCGCCACTGCTGGTGTGAGAAACATTGCGAATTAACTTTTTGCGTAACAGCAGGGATATTGGTTATATGCTTGCGCAAGACAAAGTGGTGAGGCATGTAGGGGCTAAACACCAACGGCTCGTCCTTGGCAAGCGTGTGCTTCGGGTCGCGATTGCGGAAGAATTGGCAACGACTCGTAGGTAGGCGAAGGTAAATGTTAGGCATAACGGTTATCGTTTTGGTTTGGGCCGTTTATATTGGCTCATAATTAAATCGGTAGCATTGAAACTGTAGCGCAACTGCAAATCATCAAACTTTACAGAGTCGATTTTAGGAGTGATATGACCAATTTTCTTTTGCTCATCCTCACTTAAAATCTTCCATAAGTCTCCAACACTGATATAACAACCTCCTGACTCGGTATGTCCGATAAGACTCAAATCAAACTTATCGTTACGGCCAAAGAACTGATTAAGACCTTCCACAAGGTCGGCTTCAATGTAAGTAGGCGAGGCTGGGTGCATCTTGCGATACTTGGCAGTGAATGTGTGCAGACGTTTATCAACATAGTTGTAGATTGAGTCGGCGTATTCGTAGAACAAATCTCCCTCACGAGAATCTGCATCATTAGGTCCTGCCGACCGGAAATAGCCACGTAGTTGATGAAGCACCTGCGAGACAGTATTAAACTGATTGAACTCTATATTACCCTTGAAGATGTCAAGCATATTGCCACGAATGTCAGTGGCTATACGGTCAAGACACTCTGCAAGAAATGTCAATCGGTCGAGCTGGGAAGCAAGCAAGTCAACCTTCTCCTTCATACCTGGCTGTGAATAGTCAACATAATACTTTAGCAAGGTAGAGAAATTCATAAAGTCGTAACTGACATCAGAGCGCAAATTAGTTTGCACCATCGTAGCATACATTATATCAGCCAAACGACGGTCGTGCTGTTGGATGGTGCGCAACAGATTACTCATTTCGCTTGTGCCAACACGCATACGTTTGCTTGTTTCAACAAGACGGTTACGTTTTTCCACAGCGTCCAGATAATCGGGGTTGTGGAAAAGAGCATCAAGTGACTTGGCATATTGCGTTGACGGAACATCCTTGAAATGGAATTGATAGACCGTAGGTTGCAAACGCACAAATTCCTCTCGGTCGGGAAGCGGTTTTCTACTCATAATTTCTTCTATTTATCATAAGGTGCATTATCAATTACTTACCAGTAGAGCCGTAGCCGTGTTCACCACGTGAAGTTTTGCGAAGTTCAGTTACTTCCACAAACTCCAACGACTCGGTACGCTCCAGGCAGAGCTGGCATACTTTGTCGCCAACTTTATAGCGTGGCATGTTAGGCATTACGTGATAGAATACAGCCGAAATTTCTCCGGTGTAAATTTCGTCAATCGTACCCTGAGAATTAGAAAGCACCATACCCGTCTTCCATACCGAAGAACGTGAGCGGAAGTTAAATCCGCGGATGTTATACCCATCAAATTCATTCACTGGCTGCAAAGCAAAACCCAGACCGTATTTCCATACGTTAGGAGCAACCTCTTCTTCGCTTACAGCAACACAGTCATAACAAAAATCCTCTTCATGCCCATCTGCCTTAACTGGCACCTGAGCCTTTTCGTCAAGTTTCTTAAATAATATTTTCATTGCTAATCAAATTAATTAAATACTAAAATCTTTGCAATACTGGCGCATCCTATCATTTATGATTTTGCTGATTTTTTTCGCAATAATATGGGCATCAGGATGCGCACGTCCCGTTTTATCGCGTAAACGCATGTCTAATATATGCTGCCACTCACTCAAAGTATAGGTATAACCACAAACGGTATAAGTATTAAAAGTGAGATTACCTCTTGCATCTTCGGGGTTCAAACCTGTAAATAACAAGAACTTGTAAACATTCTCTGCCACCCAATAGCCAAAATGAGAAGCCCAAATCTGATACCACTTACCTTTTGCTTCCCAGTGCGGACGACAAATTTGTACACCTCCTCGCTTCGCAAGGTTTACATAACGCGTGCTTTGCTCTGAAATGCAATTGGGTGATTTTCGATTATACGACTCTCCTTGTATGCGTTGTGTAGTCACTACCAGCGTCATGCGGATAATGAAGAATGCCTCCTCACACTTATACTTCTGAGCCTTCTCGATAAACTCGTCTTCGCTAACACCATATTGACTAAGCGCGTCCATCAGTTTCTTGTTCTCAAGCAAGAACTGCATATTTGTACTAATCCATACCTTGTGGTCTTTAGTAGCATAGTCGATATAGGGCGAAGCGTTCAGATAAGCCCAGATATAGTTAGGAAAGCCCTTTTCGTTGGGCATAAAAAAGTAGCGTGTGCCATGTCGGTACATCGAACGATGTCCGCTTTCCCAGAATCCCTTGCATCGCTCTTCGTCGCGCTTCTGGATAAAGGCTTCCACTTCCTCAGCCGACATACTTTCATCCGGTTGCTTACCTTTTGCCTTGTAGCAAATTCTGCCTACTCGTGCAATGTGCTGTGCCAGGTTGTCCTGCTGCCACCACTCCACTGAACTGCTTATTAATTTCATTGCTTACGAATCTAAGTTTATTATTTAACAGATAGTGCATTTTCATTGCCGCAATCTTTATTCAATCATATACCTCACACGCAGCACTTCGTCGAGTAGGTCGTTGAACGAGTCATTGTTGAAGATTACAGCATCGAAGAACGACAATGGCAGACGCTTACGTTGATTGTCGCGTGCCATACGTTCAGACGTAACGCCTCTACGAAGTCGAGTGCCTACCTTGGCCGACACGCAAATTTTGAACAGCTCTATATCGGGGAAATTCTCGCAGAGTGACTTCAGCCCATCTTCGTCGATAACGTAAATAGCCTTGTCGCCCACCTGCTCGATGGTGGCCCAATATTCATAGCCGCCATATTGCGTATAAGCCAGCATCTTGTCGCGCGGCACGTCACACTTCTCCACAAAGTGATGCTCCACTCCATCAATCTCGCCTTCACGCTTCGGGCGTGTGGTGTAGGAGCATATAACTTTATAGCCGACAAAATCTGACAGCATTCTTGCTACAGTGTCTTTCCCCGCACCACTGGGACCAGTAATTGTTATTAGTTTCATATCTCGTTTTTATTTGAATTTTAACATTTATAAAAAGTGTTTACGCTGAAATTTTAGGTTCTTCATCCGTAGATCTCTAACAAATCATCCCTCGTCAATGTGATGTTTTTATCCTTACACTGCTTGAAGAAGAAATTAATTGTATTGGAGTATTGGGCAAACGACGACCACCTCTTAGCGAAGTCACTCTCATGGTGTCCGCAAGTAGAATCCGCCGGGCGAAATCGCGATACACGCTTCCAAAAGTCGTAACCATCCTGCCCTACCAGGTGATAGAGAGACATTCCACAATATACCCACTCTATATATCCACCTTCAGGTCCTGCCATCAAATCTACATGCTGCTGTTCTACCTTCTCAACAAGTCGTTTCACCTTACGGTAGATAATATCGGGAGTATCGTTGTGCCAATCGCCAATGACAACACCATTCTTCGCTGAAGATCCATGGCGAGTTTCCGCATAATATGGATGATGTGAACGAGACAAAGGCAGAGGCATTACCACTTGGTCGTTCAGTCCCGTATAGACAGTTGCTTTCTCATTGATATATATATGCTTAGGATCATCCCATGACGCAAAACGTACACGACCGATATTGCCGCACGACCTATCGAGCGTAATGCCACAAGCAGCATAATCCTTCAACAGGGCCTTGAATTGGTCTTTATGCCTATCTGGATAAGCCAAGCGCACAAGACCGAAATATCCGCTGCCAGAGCACGACCGCATCAGCAAGGCTATCTCAGGACGATATTGGCATACAAAACGCACATTATCGAACTGAGTGAGGTGTTTGTTGTCGTCGAGATCGATGTCGATGGCGAGCCAGCCGGTATGTTGCTTCAAGTGGGTTTCTCGGCGCGAGACCGGAGCTATAAACTTCGATCCATCCTTGCGTATGCACTCGTCATCGTAGATGCTGAACAAGCCACTCAATGTAGCTCCAGGCAAATGCTTCTTGGTGTCGATGTACTCCTGCATCTCCTTTGCCTTACTGCCAAACTCCTTGCGCATAGCGCGAAGGTGCTGCACATAAGGCTTCCATCGATCCGTAAGACAGAACTCGCGGATGGTCATCTGCTGGATGCACTCACCAGTTTCACGGTCTACATACCGACCTACATTGTCGCGCGCATTGGAATATATAGAGCATATCTCGTCGAACATATTTTATATGATTAGTAACCATTGTATTTTACCGTTGCAAATTTAATAATTATAATTGATAAAACCAACTCTTGCTATTGTTATTAACTTTTGTTTATTCTATAGCAATTCCTACCATTGTTTGACTGTACAAAGCCTGAAGTTTAGTTTTGAACTTTAAAGCCTTCAAAAGTCCAAATTTTTGACTTTGAGTCCATTTTCCCAAAAAACACCGAAAAATGAAAAGTTCATAATTTTGAAAAATACTTCAGCTGTCTACCCGGAATCCACCTCGTGACCCCCGAATGAATTTTTCAAAAAGCGATTTAACTTTCTGATTTTCCGCTACTTATCTATTAAAAGTTTAGAAATGGGGTAATTTTTTATATACTTATACGAGCGCAAGGAACAAAAAATATATAAAGAATAGTAGAATTAGGGCATTATATAGCGTTTTCTCGTTCTTAGTTGCCTTTCCTCATATCCTATAACTTATTAAATGTCAAATATTTACGCCATAGGCGTTAATGCCACTAACTATACTATTAGGGTTCGGGAGTTTTGAAAATAGGGAAGAAAGAAAATTGGCGAAATTTATATAAGGTAGTAGCCTTAATTAGTAGAATTTTGGACTTTCGGGGAGTAGACTTCAGATAAAGTCCATGATTATTAGGTAGTTACGAAAATTCGAGATTTTGGACTTTTGGGGACTGAAGTTTATTCTTTATATAATAGAAAACAATAGAAGAATGAAAGAAAAGGTCGCCAAGCCTAACGGCGCGACGACCTAATAAATGATTTGTTGCTTGAGAACATTTGCTTTGCTACATGAAAAGATTGCATGCGGAAAATATGTATCGCAGTCCGCTTGACGCGGACTGCTTGTTGCGCAAGGCTACTTGTTCTTCATAAACTGATTAGCCTTTGTCATGCTGTCGTAGAGTTTGCCACGGCCATACATATCAATCTTGGCTTCGATAGGCTGCTCCAGACGTTGCAGGAGCGTGTTTACGGCTTGCAGGAGCGCAATATTAGTATTGGCTTGTACAGATACCATTTCCTCGGTTGCAGACGATTGTGGGGCGATTATTGCGGATGTTTCCTCAATATTGCCGTTGTCATAAGCTCGGCGACCGGAATAGTTGCGGTCGTAATTTACGAGAGCCTTGAGCAACTGAGGATTGTTCATCATCATTGCTTGTGTGGTCTCGCGACCGATTACCAACTCAGGACCATTCTCGGCTACCAGGGACGGATGCCCGTTAATGGTAGTGGCAGTAGGCTGTGTGAGGAGCGACACACCGTTGTGTGGCTTGTTGTCCTCGGTTGCCCAATAAAGACTACCATCGTTGCCGACAAACGGACGGAGATCTTGCACGTTACCGGAGTCGTAGGTGAGCATGCCGGAAACAACTTTTGTATTTGGACCTTTGGACGAATTTTTCTTCTTTCCGCTACCAAGAGCCGAATTTAAAGCCCACTGGAGTAATCCCATAAGAGTCGACGTCACTACAGCGGCAGCAATAGGACCTGCGATTGGTCCTAAAAATTCAAAACACTTTGCCAATGCGCCAGCGATAGAAAAAGTGACCTCGCCTTCTGTACGAGCCGCGTCCGACTTTAAAGTTTCGTCATTATTCTTCTGCTTGAGTTGGAAGGAAGTGTTCAGGAATGTTTCGGTTCCTGCAAGCAAACCCTTTTGCGCTAACTCCGTACCTTTGCTTTGTTCGTCATTGCCTTGTTCGGTTGACTTCGTGATATTCTTAACGCCTTTATCAGTAGCCTTCTCTCGGTCGGAAACACCCTTCTTTACCTCCTTGGTAAGAGCTTTTTGATGCTTCTTTTCCTCCTTGAGCTGCTTGTTCTTGTCTTTGGAACCCTTTCCTTTGCTTTTAATAGGAGCATAAAGGGCAGATCCTAATCCGTTTGCTGCGACATCAGACAAAGAGCCACCACTTGTCACTACACCTGCAACTTCTCCACCTACCTGTCCTACATATTGGGCAAATCCGTCGCGATCATCTTCAGAGGAATAACCATTACGCTTGCGCCATGCTCGTGGAGCACCTACGCGGTCGCCGTTGACGTTCTCATAATGATTGTCAACAATGCGCACCCACACCGGATTCTGCTCCGTACCAATATTGGTAAAGTCAGGCATAATGACATTAGCGTTGGCGTTGGCACGCGCCGCATCGATGTCGGGCTGCGCGTTTACTCTGCCCCGTTTGGCAGCCGCATCGTTGATAGCTTTCCACATTTGAGTGTTGACATCGTTGACAGCCATTTTGCCCCATGATTCAAGCATAGACTTGAGGGCAGACTTTATAGCGTCATTTGCACTCTCGGCATCATAGCGCATTTCAGCAAGAGACTGTCCTACGGCTGCACCGAAGTCCTCTATGGGCTGCACAAGCTCCTTCATCTGCGAGAGACGCGACTTCATAGCTGTTGCCATCTGATTGGCATAGGCAAGTTCGGCTTCCTGGCGAGCACGTTCGGCTTCGTCTATAAGCTGCTTGTTCTTTGTGTTACGTTCTACAAAGGCGTAATAGTCTTCAGCAGCTTGCATACGGGCCTTCATCAGTTCTATCTCTGGGTCGGCTGTGAGGTTTGCAAGACCGAGATTAGAGAGAAGATTTGTGCGTTTGCCGAACATCTTGCTTTCGTTCTCCATCTTGCGCAGTTTTGCTTGCTGGGCAATATTGCGCTCGTTACGTTTCCAAAGGAAATCGGTAATCTTCTTCGCTTCATCGTAGCTTTTCTTCTCAGCAGCAACGTATTCGTCGTTATACTTTATCAGTTCGAGATAAAGAGCCTTGAGATTTTGCGCCGAGAGTTTTGAAAAATCGAAGCCCTCATTTGCTACAGACAGGAACTGAAGGAACTGATTCTGAAATTCCTCGCTTTCCGGATTGAGACTATATAATACAGTAATAGACTCGCGTGCCTTAGTTGTCAGCTTGTCAAAAGCAGCATTCATCTTTTCAAGGCCTTCAGAAGAGTCGGTACGAACGTCCTCAGCTGGCTGTAGGAAACCTAAGCGGTCGAAATTGCTACGGGTGTTGCGGTCAACAGCACCTGTATAGTCGTGCTCGTTCAAAATCTTCTGTATCTCGCGCTGACGGGCAAGCAACTTCTCTGCTGCCTCGCGCAATTCCTTAGAGCCATTGGCAAATATCTGGTCGAGCAATGCACCGAGGTTTTCTGCGAGAGTCTTATTGTTTTCGCGAGAGAGGTCGCCGGACAGTTTGGTGAACAATTTATGAAGTTCGCCAATATCTGCCTTGCCAATCGAATCAAGCAGTTGCTTAGAAGTCTCATCGTCGAAAACCATCACATCCTCGTCCATGTGGGAATAGAACTCTTTCCATCCATCGCCAAGATTAGCGATAGACTGGCGAGCCGTACCGAGAGCACTGTCCATTTGCGATTGCAGATAATCCATCTGTTCCTTCTGCTGACCCTCGCTAATCTTCTCTCCATCGGCGTTCATTTGCGCTACCCATTCCAGGTATTTGCGCATTTGTTCCTCATAGAAAGCCTTGATGTTGGCAATAAGCGCATTGGCACGGTCTTTTGCGATATTATCTTCGTCATGGTTAGAATTACCGCCAGAACCTGTATTGCCTCCACCACCGCCACCAACCTTTTTGCCTTTTCCGCCAACTTTCTTACCTTTAACAACAAGTTGTGCTCCAAATTTTTTATACAAAGCATCCTCTTGTGCAACAATATCGTCATATTCACGTTGAGTTTTATTACGCGCAATTTCTGCTGCATCCTTTTGCATTTTTTGTCCGGCAGCACCTGATGCCTGACCAGCCACCATTGCGCCGCTGGAAGTGACTGGTGTTGCCCCAAAATATTTTTTGGAAGACTTCGCAAGTTTTTTCGAGTCAAGAGAATATGTAGAGTTAGGCGTACCGGAAAAGGTATTTACATTGGTATTGGCATACGCGTCTTCTTTCTGCTGAAGTTTAAGAATAGCATCCACTTTTTTGCGTCCAAGTTCAGCAAGTTTAGCACGCGCACCCTCCAGTTCATAGTAACTCTGCAAACGCTTAAAATTTTCCTTCCAAGCCTTAGTATTCTCTTGAACAGCGCCAGTTTCTGAGTTGATTTTCGCGTTAAGATTAGGTATAGCACCATTCAACTTGTTCATGGCTTCACGACGAAGATCCATCGATGCGGAAGTGTCATTCATTACACGATGTAAACGCTTCAAAGACTCCTGCTCTTCCATAGCTCTACGCTGGCCTTCCTCTTGTACCTCATTGAGCACTCGCTGTCCTGCTGACACTTGTTTTAGTGAAGCCGTCCACTGGGCAAGTTTCACAACAAGAACACCAGCAAGACCAATAAGACCACCCATCACGCTCATTTGTCCCACAAAAGACAACTTCTTGAAAGACGAAAACATCACATTCCAAGCGTTCGCAAGAGACATTGTTTTGCCAGTCAACCCAGTTGTAAGTTCTGCTAACTTAGCAAACGCACCGGCTACTCCTGCCGTACCCAACATAGTAACGAGCGTCGGCAACATACTAAGGAACAGCTTCATTGCGGTCATAAGCAGCATAATAAGCATACGCACCTCGGTCATAAACGTAATGTTATGAACGAGAGCATCCACCATTTCATACCATGCCTTAGCCAAATCGCGCACCGGACCACTTGCAGCATCTGCCGAAACAAACTGCTTCTCAAAAAGGTTAGCGGCTCGTTCCATATATGCCGCAGCGGTCTCCTGCTGCATTTCATACTCCACGGTTACAGCCGAACCTTCACGGAAAGCCTTGTTCGACTCAGCAACAGCCTTGTCGAGCATACCCACTTTTTCTGCCATCGTAACCATGACCTTAGTAAGACGAGCACCATCCTCAGAACCAAGATCCTTGAAGAGAGAGTTTAGTGCAAATACGTTGTCACTTTCGTGCATCTTATGGAATATGGTTTGAATGGCTTCCATACCCTTGCCTTCTTCAATCATCTTCTTCAACGAACCCTGCGCAATGCCGAGGTCTTTTTCTATTGAAGACGTTCCTTTGCGCAGCTCTACCACAAGTTTACCAAACGCAGTAGCTGCCACTTCGGGTTCAAGGGCCATTGAGTCAACAGCAGAACCAATAGCAAGAATGTCAGGTGTCGTAAGAGTAGCTGCATCACCAAGCGCAAGCAAACGGTTGGAAAAGTCAACGATTTTGCCCGAAGAAGCTGTAGATGTAGATGCCAGTCGGAAGATAGCAGAGCCTGTCTTTAGCATAGCGTCTTCCACGCCATACTTATCAATAAGGCCCATCACCTCCGTAATCTTAGCAAGAGAAGTCAACGCTTCATCGCCCAAGTCCTCTTTCAATGCGACGTTTACCTGGTCGGCAGAACGAACGAAGCCTGCTAAATTTTGAGTTGTAATTCCAATCTTAGCACCCGCATAGGCTAAGTTGTTTAGCTCTTCTATGCTTGTACGGGTCTCAATTTTAGAGAGATCCTTAGACAACTGAGCCACTTCTTCCGTTGTGCTAAGCGCCACCTTACGGATGTCGGTAAGCTGTTCGGCAAACTTCGCGTTCAGACGAAATATATCAAAGAGATATGTCTTGAGCATATTGAATGCAGAAAACAATCCGACGTATGCCGTGAGGTTTTTCAACGCTGTCTGCCATGCCCCGCCCTGCTTGTGTGCCGCACCCGTCACCTCGTCGATGTTCTTCTTCAGTTCTTTCATCGACTTCTGCTTGTCGGCAAACTCCTTGCTCTTGGTGTTGATTTGGTTCAGTTCATCTTCAAGCTGCTTGTAGGCACGGCGCAGTTCGTCGAGGGAGGCTTTACCCTGCTTGCTACGAGTGAGAATGTCGTTGAGAGCCGACTGCGACATACGGGTGCCCTTGAGGGTCTGTTCGAGCATGGAGTATTGGCGACGGAGGTCAGCCACATACTTGCTGCCAGCAGGGAGTTGCTGAATCTTCTGCTGTATCACTTCCATCGTGCGCTTGATGTCCTCGCCCGAAGCCTTGTTAGGTTCAGCCAACACCTGATTCATCTGCTTCCAGCTCATAGATGCCTTTTGCGTCTTTCCCGATACAGCCTCCAGCCGCTTCTCTATCTCCTGAAGCTCGCTGTTGTATTTTGCAATATCAGCCGAATTGCCTGTAGGTGTATTGTCACGGGCCTCAGTAAGTGTAGCCTTGGCTCGGCGCAAATCAGATGCCGAAGCATTGTCGCTGCTCACAGTCTGACGAGCCTCAGTTACGTTCATCTTGCCTTTGCGTCTGTCCTCCTCGGCTTCAAGCTGCTTCAATGTAGCAAGGTTCTGCTGATACGACGCATCCGACTTCTGCAGCGAGCCTACGAGGTCGCGCTGTTGTTTGATAGCCTTGTCGAGCCATTGGTCAGATTGGTTCTTTACATTCTTCAAGCCATCGGCTATATTAACATACTGACCCTCGATAAGGCGCATTTGGTCGCCCACCTGCTTCATCTCGCTTCGTATCTGCTCTGCCCTCTTCAGGTCGGCATCCGAGCCGGTAAGTTTAGCGAGAGCCGCCTTGCCCGAACCCATAGCACGGCGAAGGTCGCGGAGCTTAGTGTTGGTGAGGTCTTGCACTACCTCGCTCAATCGCTTCGTGTCCTCGATATTGTCACGCTGCACTTGTGACAGGGCCTTTAGTACACTTTCCGATTGCTTACATTCGGCTGTGTTCGCTTTTCCTGCCGCCGTTAGCTCCTGCACGTGATTGGTATATTTTACGATAAGCTGATCAAGCTCCTCCATTACCTTTTTAGCGGTAGTGGTGTTCGCAGTGACGATTACTTTAGCTAATCTTTGGTTTGCCATTGTTTTGTTATTTTGTGTTGTTAAATTGAGAAGTGGATTTCGTTATCCTCAAAAGCCTTGATAAGCATCATCTCGCCCTGGTAACCGTAGAAGTCAACGAGATAGTTTTGCATACGCGATTGCAGGTGTCGAAGCTCCATCATAATGGCAGGACGCTGTGACCGACCCGCTCCATAGCGTTTCCAGGAACGGACGTAGCGGCGAGAGTAGTTGGCCTTTCGTGCGCTATCCACATCGTTGTACTTAGTACCGAGACCAACACCCATATCCACGAAGCGCATATAATCGTTGTAGACAAACTCGTAAGTCCAGCCTTCGGGAGTGTCGTTTACTATCCTGCCTTGGAACGAGTTCACGCCCTCACCATTCGCGTGCCATTGCCCGCGTGCTCCACGGGCATCGTTTATTGCCCGAAAGCCGCTGTAAATCTCCTTCGGGAAGATGCACTGCGTCTCGGTGTTTATCTTGAGCTGACGCAACACGTCGCCAAGATACCATCGTGCGGAATCCTTAAAGTCGAAGGCGGGGGCTTGAATTGGTTTTGGCATAATGATCTGCTTTTAATGTTATCCTTTTACGTACTCTTTCGGCACGATATACTTGCCGTTGCAGCCACACGCGAAGTTGTAGAGCGGTTGCAGGCTCTTCCAGTCCATGCCCACCACGAGCCATTGTCCGGCATAGATGTCGCCCACCATGCCGAAGGAGATGCTGCTGGTGTCGATGCTTTGCAGCTCTGCCATCACTACGGCATCATCGGCAAACGACCGCTTTGTGACGGGGCAGCGGCCTGTGCGCTTTACCTCGATAAGCCAAGCAATAAGGTCTTTGCAGTAGTCGGTAAGTTCGTTGGCCGTGCGCTCTATCTTGTTGCCGTCGTAACGACCAAGGGTCTGCGGCGTGTCCTTCACCTTGGCGAGAAACCACACCTGATGAGAGACAGATGCCTTCTTTGCGTCAACGAGTTCGCCGGTGGTCAGTACGCTGTATAGCATACACGGTGAGTGAACGATGTTGGCATTTCGAGAAAAGATGTTCTCAAGGTCAATGTAGCGGATGCGGAAGAAGCTCTGGTCTTCGAGGCGTTCGCTTTCGGGGTTGTGAGAAAGGGGCTTGTAGATGGAAGCCCAATGCTCAAGAATATTGCTTATTGTCATAGTACTGTTTTTTTAATGGTAAGCCTTACTGGACCTTTATTGGCCTTTCTAAGCCTTTATGGGCCTCTTTAGACCTTTGGGAGAACCTTACTGCTCTTTATTTGTTTCTACTGTTTCCTCCGCTTCCTCCTTATCCTTCATCAGCTCCTTCAGCTTCACATTGAAGTGTCGCTCGGTCTTGTCTGCCACAATCTTTTGCAGCACTCTTGCCCAAGCCGCACCGTTGCATGTGCTCTCGTTTTCGAGTATGCTGACAAACTGCACCAGGCAGTACATGGCGGTGAGCTGGTTGGCGAGGTGGGTGTTCATATAGCCAAGAATGTTGCGGTCGAGATACGACGCAAGGCAGATGCACATAATGAGCACAGAGAAAGTCCACACCATTTTTACCATCTTCTTTGAGCGCAGCTTGCCGTCCATCTTGCACTTCGGGTTGCGCTTTATCTCCTCACGGTATTTTTGGTAGATGCGTCGGTTGCATCGCCACGCCGTATAGCAGTCGATGATGAGGGCGAAGAAGCACACGGTGATAAAATTGATTGAGGGTTCGATGTGAACCCACAGCAAGCCGAGCACTGCGGCAATGGCTCGCGAAACGTAGAATGGATTGTTCATGTTTTGTGTTGTGTTTTTGTGTTGTTGTCCTGAATTTTCTACAACAAAGTTACTGATAAACTGCTCCGCAATGCGGACATGGTGGGGTTCGGGGAGGTTGGGTATGTCCGTATGGGGGACGGGGAATATTGTAACTTTGGCTATATAAAAATACAACACTATGTCAGAAATCACGCAAAATACATTGGCCCGCATCGACAAGTGGCTCTCCTACGGCACGAGTATGCAGACGGCGTTCCCGAAGTTGGAGCAACGCTACCGTATGCAGATATGCTCGGAGTTCTACAAACGATGGGTACAAAACAAGGACATCGACCCTCGGACTGTGTGCCGCAATATTGCCCGACGCGACTATGAGATGTTCTTCAATCAGGCAGCGCAGGGCAACAAAGAAGCGCAGGAGTATGTGCTTGCGCTGAAGATTACACTCGACGACGAGGGTAATATCTGTCCGCGTACCGTAACGGAGCTTAACAACGATGTGTTGGTGTGCAACCATCTTATACGGTTCTTTCAGACCGACGAGAGTCCGCGCCATAAGGCTATGTATCTGAGCAGTGCCGAGTGGTTGATACGCACGGGTAAGCAGCAGAACAACGATCGTGCAGTGGATAAGGGTATGCAAGCCTTAGCTAATGTGTATGGCAACTTCCAGGAGGAGAAGGACGCTACAGACGAGATGCCGGACATGAGCCGCATTGCCATCACGCAGGACGTGAGCATCGTGAAGCGCGATCGTGTAAACTACACCGAGGAGGAGAAGCTGCGCATGGCCCGCAAGTATGGCCTTACTACCAAGGACCTACAGGAGATAGAAGACGAGGAGCTGCTGAGGGGGGAGAAGCCGGAAGAGCCGGACTACTTTGAATACATGGAAACGGAAAGTGAAGAGGGAAGAACGAAGAGTGAAGAATCCAATGGTTAGTACAACGAAAGGTTAAATAATAATGATAACAAAGGATTTACAAAAGAAAATAGACCGTGCCATTCGTCTACTTCAAGGCATACAAAATGGGTACGACGGCGAGATAGAGATAGCCTATTCGGGCGGAAAGGACTCTGACGTGATTCTTCAGTTGGCGAAAGAGGCGGGCATTAAGTATCGGGCCTTATACAAGAATACGACCATCGACCCGCCAGGAACTCTGGGGCACGTCAAGGGAATGGGCGTGGAGATACTGCGGGCCAAGACTTCCTTTTTTCAGCTCGTGGCGCAGAAAGGATTCCCATCTCGCTTTTCCCGTTTCTGTTGTGAAAAACTGAAAGAATACAAGGTGCTCGACAAAAGTGTTATCGGTGTGCGAAAGGCTGAGAGCAGGGCGCGTGAAGAAAGATATAACGAGCCGACAGAGTGTAGATACTTCGGAGCAAAGACGGAGAAAAACCACGTAGAACTTATTTACCCTATTCTGGAATGGACCGATGAGGACGTGCGCGACTTCATCATAGACAGAAAGTTGAAACTCGCACCCATTTATTACAATTCGGGGAGGCAAATCGACGTATCGAAACGTCTTGGCTGTATGTGCTGCCCTCTCGCCTCAAGGCGCAAGCGCATTATCGAGTTTCATAAATATCCCAAGATAGCAAAGGCTTATCTCCGTGCGGGGCAACAATTTATGGAAACGCATCCTGAAAGCAAGGCGTGCCAGAGATATGACAACGTTTACGAATGGTTCACTCGCGACGTATTTTACAGCTCCGATGCAGATTGGAACAAAGTAAGCACAGGACTGTTCGGCAAACCGGACTTCAAGAAATTCTTGGAGGACAAGTTCGGTATTGACTTGACATTATAAATAACACAACTATGATAACAATAAAAATCAAGACATGGAAGGACTGGAAGAAGAACTTCATCGAGTGGGTAAAGGAGCCACGACGCAAGACTTGCAAGGAATATGTGGACTATATGGTGGCTTTACAAAAACAGACACTCTACAAAAAAATAGAGGACACTTGTGATAAATACAACAATATGCGTGAGGGTCAAATCCAAGACATCACAGAAGCTGTAGAAAAATGCGTGGCTGCTTGTGCTGAAGAAACTCGCAAGTTAATCAATGAAAGTCTGCCCGTAAAATTCTTCTAAGACTGCAACAAAAACAACAACACTATGTATATTTCAATTTTAGACTACAGCAACGGAACGGTCTCTATCATATACGATGAGGAGAACGTGACCGAAAACATGCAGAATGAGGATGTTTATACGCTGCTCGAAACATTGGGATTTCGTGAGTCGGAAATCTATTTTATGATTTCTAAGGAGAATCCTTACGAGCCGGTGGATGAATATGTCACCTTGCGAGAACTTTGTGAGGATGTAGATGAAGACAGAATAGAGGAATTGTCGCATTATCTCAACCTCTCTGCTGAAGATCTGACAGGAAAGGAGGTTCACAATGGCTAAGGACTGGGTAGGCGGCTCGGCTGCTGTATTCAAGACGTTAGGCGCAAGCAACCATACGGATGCGAATAGACAGCGTGAGGATTACTATGCAACAGAACCGAAGGCGACGGAATGGCTGTGCAAGCTGGAGCGGTTTGAGGGCAGGATCCTTGAACCGTCGTGTGGCGAGGGTCACATGAGCGAGGTGCTGAAGGCAGCAGGGTATGAGGTGGTGAGCCGCGACCTTGTGGATAGAGGGTATGGCGAGGTGGCTGACTTTCTCGCTATTGACAATTTGGCGTGGGACGGAAACATCGTGACCAATCCACCCTACAAGTATGCGCAGCAGTTTGTGGAGAAGGCTCTGAGCATCATCCCCCAAGGTAAGAAGGTGGCGATGTTCCTAAAGCTGACTTTCCTCGAAGGTAAGGCTCGACGCGCTCTCTTCCGTTCTACCCCCCCCATTCGTGTTTGGGTAAGCTCGTCACGACTGAAATGCGCTATGAATGGCGACTTCGACCAGTACGGCGGCAGCGCAGCGGCTTACGCATGGTTCGTGTGGAAGAAAGGATATAAGGGCGAGACAACTGTAAAATGGTTTAACTGAACGGGGAATAGAACAAAAGAAAACACAAAACAACACAAAAACTCAAAATTGGATAATTCAAAATCGGCTTGCCGACCAACTCAAAAATCAAAACTCAAAACTCAAAAATGAAAAAGTACTTCAACAAAATTCCGCCGTTCAAGCCGGACCCTGAGCATTACACTCGCAAACAGCACTCATGGAAGGCAAAAGAGGCCTACGAGACAGAGGATGAAGCGTGGGAGTTCTTGCAAGAGAATCCGAAGCTCAAAGCACAGGGATATACGGTGTATAGGTGCAAGACGTGCAGTAAATGGCACGTGGGCCGAATTAGGAATTAGGAATGTTGAGTTTTGAATTGTCGCCGTTGGCGATTTTGAATTATTCAATTAGGAATTGCAAGGTTCAGGATAACAACTCAAAAATCAAAAATAAACAACTCAAAATGCGCAAAGCGCATAATTCTAAACTCAAAATTCAAAACTCAAAACTCAACTATGCAGCAAGCACATAATATATACTTAACTAAATTCCAGCAGCAGTCTCTATACATGGGAGCCAAGGATGAGCGAGTGATTGCTGCCCGCCGTGTGGGTAAGACCGACGGACTTGTGGCTCCTTACGTCTGGACGGCAAGCAACTCCATGCCTGGTATGCTCGGCGCATGGGTGGCTGTGTCGCGTCAACAGGGCTTCGGCAAGACCATACCGAGTACGATGGCAGCAATGGAGCGTATGTTCGGCTTTACGCAGGGCATTCACTTCGGGTGGGGACGACCGCCGAAGCACGCTCGCGAGAGTATCTTCAAACCCAAGAACTACGACAACTACATTTGGTTGGCCAATGGTGCCGGATGGGTTCTTATCTCTCTCTCACAGACTGCCTCTGCCAACTCCTACACGTTCTCTGCCATGGTGGGCGACGAGGCGAGGTTCTTTCCTTATAAGAAAGTGACCGACGAGTTGATGCCGGCTCTTTCAGGACAGACGCATCCGCTCGGAAACATCAACTTCTCCGACTACAATCCGATGTATAAAAGTACGCGCTTCCTCTCGGATGCCTCGCTCACTGCCAAAGGTTCGTGGCTGGAGAAGGAGGAAGAGAAACTGGACTTGCAAATTGAGGCAGGTCCGTTCAAAGGCAAGACTTATCGGTGGGTACAAGAGCAATTGGAGGAATACGCCAATAAGGTGATACGCTACAACGACTTGCTTTATAATGCGAAGAAGAACGGACACATAGTCCACGTAGTGCCAACAGAAACTCGCACCATTATGCGTGCCGTGGCTCTGAAGATGATGAAGCATGAAGGACAGTTCCGCATCATGCCCAATCATGGCAGACACGTTACGAAGGCAATGGTGGATATGGCGGTAAACTATAAACTCATTCCACAAAAGGATGCCGAATTGGTTTATGATTACGAGTATCTGATTACTTACGAGGAAGATCTTGAAATGCAGATGATTTATCGCAAGCAGAAATATTACAACCTCGATTTGCGTGAACTGCGCCGCGTGGCTTTCTGTGTGCGTCGTGCATCATCCCTCGACAATGTGGATATTCTGGGTGAAGACTATATCCGTCAAATGAAACGAGATCTTCCACCCTACACTTTCGCGGTTTCCATTCTCAACATCAAGGTACAGAAGTCTAACGATGGCTTTTACTCTAACCTCGACATCGAACATGTTCACGGATATATACCAGATGAAATAGACCCTTTATCGTCTGCAAAATTTTCCACGCAAAAGGTATCGGGCATCATCGGTGGAAGGAAAGTTACGAGCGAGAGCTATCAACCAGACTTCAAGGAATTGAGCGAGCGCAACGACTCACGCATGGACTCCGACTGCATCAACTCCCTACCTCTATATATAGCCCTCGACTACAATGCCAACATCAATACCTTGGTGGTTGGGCAAATGTATGAGCGTGACGGCATGGAATGTCTGAACGTCATCAAGAGCTTCTATGTGAAGAACGAACGCAAGCTGCGTGAGTTGATAGCCGACTTTTCTGATTATTACGCACCGAAGCGAGCCATCAACCGCAACGTGACATACTTTTATGATTCCACGGCAAAGCAGGGAGCATCCTACGCTTCGTCGGACGAGCGATTCTATATGACCGTGATTGCAGAATTAGAGAAGCGAGGGTGGAACGTGACGGCCATCGACATGGGCGCACCGGAGAAGCACGAGGTGAAGCACAAAATTATCAACGACGGACTGGCTCACCTCTCCTACCCTGCCATCCGCATAAACCAGGTGAATAATTCTGACCTTATCATTGCCATGCAACTATGTGAGGTGCAGATTTCGTATAAGGGATTCCACAAAAACAAGAGTCAGGAGAAGAAGCCCGAGAGCGAGGACACGCTGCCCTTACAGCAACGTACCGACTTCACGGATGCCTTCGATACGCTGTACTTAGGTTGCAAGTTCTTCCGTGGCGGTGGCGGTTGGTTTGTGCTGCCGAGTGGAAGATAATGGGAGTTTTGAATTGTGCGTTATGCGCATTTTGAATTGTTCAATTTTGAATTTTTAGGTTTGTATAAAAAAGGCGAAGGGCAGACGTTATCACAACGGCTGCCCTTCTTGTTCCCTTCGCTAAGGGTATTCAAATAATAGTTATACGATGAATTATTCAAAAGTATTTATTTTTAATAATATATCGTGCCTTCCCACGCGACTTTATAAACCATTTTGCCAAACTTGCGTGTTACCCGCAGGGCTTCTCGAAAACGTGGGTTTAAGCGTTCCTTATACGCCTTGACATCCCAATATTGCCTATCGGAAATGCAGTGCGACCAATAAGGTAAAGGACGATACTCCTTCACGCGGTCATTCTTAACCAGATAACGCCAGTACGTGAAGCTCGCTTTAATTATTTTCTTCGCTTGTCTCGTTTTCATAATCGTCGTTTTTATTAAACATTTCGTGCCGTGCTCCCATAAGCCACGACTTTAGATTGATATACTGCGCGTGGTCGAGATTTGCGTCTCGCCACTCGGCGTATTCGTCATAGGACATATTGTTCTCGATGATGCGCACCATGTCGTCAGGATTCAGAATGTCCACTTCCTCAAAATCGCACGCACCACCTATATCATCACCTATCCAATGCCATTCTCGACAACCGTCAAAGATCTGCATGTTGACAAATGTCGCCAAACGATTGCACGCCGTCTTGAACAGCTCTATTGTGCCTAACTGAGACGCATTCAAATTTTTCATATCTATATTATTTTAGTAAGAAATAATTAGGGAAATTTTCCTTTGTTTTCCTTTAATTACCTCTATTGCTTAATCTTTTTCATCCATTTGCTATCACTTTCAAAGTAGAAGCGGATGCAAGTGTTTTAAGTTTATAATAATTTTATCGTCGTAAATTATCAAGTTATGCCACCAAGACTCCTTACCCTCCTGCACAAATTTATTATGAAGTATGTAAAACGTAAGTACATCTTTTATCCATTCAGAAGGAACTAAACTGTCAAAGGAAGCCATGCGCGACTCCTGTCCGAGAATGCACAGCGGGAGATATGGTTAGTTACTAAAGCTCATTAAACTCTTTTTGAAATCTCTGTTTTGTTTCATTCAGAAGCTGTTTGAGTTTGGTTTTAAACTCTTCATCACATTTTGAAAGACTATAAAGAGCATCAGCAAGCTTCTCATCTCTTGATTTTGAAGACATATTTAAGAGTTCATCTACTTTAGGAATTAAACTCTTTGCTAAAATATTAGCTCTTTCTAATTTATTTAAATCCATACTTCTATTTATTTATGCCCGAAGGCGGTTAATCACCATATTTATATAATTTTTCACCACTTGAATCATACCCACAACAAGGACATACACACCCGTCAATTATAACGGACTTTTTACACTTAGGACATAAACCTCTGACTTCCATACGTGTTAGCGGAGGTGTGAGCCATGGGCGAATCCTTCAACGGCTGCAACAAAGTCGTGGCGGTCAAGACTCAGATCTATCATACAATATGTATTTTATATCCTCGTACATAGCCATTTCCACCTTCTCACCATCGAAATGTCCAAGAGCCAGCAGATGACCGTCTTCTTTAGTAGCGTCTTGAATTGAGGGTGCATCGGCTCGCACAACGAAGATGTCAAATTCCTTGATAAACTTGAGCTGTTCAAGTGGGATTATAGGCATCTGCTCACGAGCGTTCTGACGAATACGCTGAAGGTCTTCCTTGGTGAGCATGGCAAACTGAGCCTGCGCCTTACGCACAGCTTCTGTCTCCACCTTCAGACGGTAAGTTTCGTAGGCTTCTTGAGCTATGTTATTGTTCTGCCACATAGCCACCTGGTTAAGGAACTTCAAAAAGCCACTTCTTCCTTCAGCTAATTTCAATTTTACCAGAGATTCTTCAATGACAAGTATCTTATCTCGACGCTGCCAATGAATAAGTCCGTGACGTTCAAACTCATTGAGAATGGACGTAATGGTAGCTAAGTCGCGCAACTCTTGCAACTTGTCTTGCTTGTTTCTTTTAAAAGGATTCCACATATATATTTTGTTTTAAATTTGTAAATCAATTGAAAAAATCTTCCATTCTCACGAACCGAAGATTGTTGAAAATTGCCTATAGTTTCGCTAAACTATATTTGTACCATGAATTTGAAATCTTCAAATAATAAAAAAACAAAAATGTACTTTTTAGTGTGTTATGAATCTCGTGCCGTCTACTTCAAGCACAAGTATGTCATTCACAACCCTTATCTCACCACTCACCACGAACTGCACCTTGCGCTGATGACGGTCAGTGTCTACAGCAAGGCAGACACACATACCTGCGTCTACATGTCCGCTCTTGGTAAGGAACTTGATATAGAACGGCATACGCTGCACGTTCCTGGCTGTCTGCGGAGGATTGAAGCCCGTGACACGTTGTCCCGTGCGAGGGTCATCCCATTGCCATTTCTCCATATATCGACGAAGCTCGGTATAGGATTGGGTTGGTTGCTTCATTTTTGAATTTTGAGTTTTGAGTTTTGAATTGTGCGCTACGCGCATTTTGAGTTATTGAATTTTGAGTTTTGAACTGTTGGCTTTACACCCTTTGACTTTTGATTTTCTTTTAATTCTCAATTCAAAATTGAACAATTCGAAATCGCCAACGGCGACAATTCAAAACTCAAAATTCAAAACTCAACACTCCCGAAGGGGCGGAAACTCAAGGTGTATGAACCTGTCTATTTCCTTATCCTTTATCAGTTTTACGCCTCCGGCAAAAATCTTCTTACGCTGACGCAACACGTCGGGAAAGAGAATATTGCGGAGCGAGTTACCCCAGTCGGCTGTAGAGTTTAGCAGGTGAGATGGGTGGAACACGAGCGTGTATGCAGCCAGTCGCACATCGGTCTGCGGACGGTCGTACATCGGTCCACTAAGTGTTAGAGCTCTATCCTTATTGTAGAGCACCATGTGACTGCTCAGGTCGCTCACGTCGTCGCTTTGCGCATAGATGATGCGGTCGGCGTAATCACCAAGGTGTTTTGCTATGAGCGAGTCGCACGAGCGGTAGGTGGATAGCACGAGGTGGGTTATCCATCCTCGCTCAAAGCATTGCTCAAGAAACATGAATGTCTCTTGTTTAGGCGAAGGCATGGTGAGCACCATGACGTGAGAATCTATCACGAGGTGGCTCACTGCCTTATAGAATTTCTCCGCTGTCACGTCGCCATGAGTGTAGAACGTGAGCTGACGGTGGGGAGCCTGGTTGACCGCCTTGGGCAGCTTATTGTCTACGCAGCAAGGCGGAATGAAGAGGAGAGTGTCGTCCATATAGAGTTTTGAATTTTGAGTTTTGAGTTTTGAATTATGCGCAAAGCGCATTTTGAATTATCCAATTTTGAGTTACGAATTTTGAATTTTGAATTAGCAATTCTCAAATCAACATTGAACAATTCCTAATCGCCAAAGGCGATAATTCAAAACTCAAAATCCAAAACTCAAAATTAATCATTCATCATCATTGGCATTGCCAGTGTCATAACCTTGGGTGCCGGTTCGTCGGCGGTGAGTACCACGGCGTGTGTACTGTCAAGCAACTGCATACAGATGGTGTCTGAGGGGATAGGGTTGATACAGGTTTGGAGTGCTGTTGACTTTAATCCGATGAAGAAATTATCGGGACATTCCGAGTTGGATATGAACACCTGGTCTTCGCCCGACATGGCAAAGTCTACATCGCTGGCCGACACGTTGATGAACATGCCGTTCTTCTCTATCTTTACCAGATTACTTGCGCTGCTTGAGAACAGACTGACGCGACGCAGGATGTCTATCATTTCCTTCTTGTTGAACACAACATAGTAGGGGTTTGACTTCGGAATCACGCTGCCGTAATTAGGGTATCTGCCTTCCATGTGTTTGCAGATAAGTTCGGTGTCGCCCGACGAGAAACGTATGGTGTGGCCGTCGTTCTCGATGCTGATGTCTTCGCATCCATCGAAGGCGGACAATGTGCGGAAGTAGTTGCGGTGGATAAGCGTCTTGCAAGGTTCGCCTTTACGGAAGAAGCCGCTACCTCCCTTCTGCGGGTCGTTATTGTGCGTTATCTTGGTAAGGATGTGTCCGTCGGTGGCTGCAAAGATTACTTCCGAACGGTCGTTGGCAATGTCTACACACAGACAGGAAAGCGTAGGGCGAAGCTCGTCTATCTGCACGAACTTGTCGGTAGAGTCTATCACGGAACGGAACAACTGACCAGGCAGACATATGATTGTCGATTTCTCGCTATTGGGCAACACCATCTGCGGATAGTCCTCGCCTGAGAAATACACCATGCTTGCCTTGCCCGACTTAACGCTGTCGCCACTGCCGGTGCAATACTCTACGGTGAACGTCTGACCGTCTTCCACTACATCAAGCGTAACAACACAGTCGGGCAAAGTACCTAACAGCGAACTGAGCATCTTGAGGGGCAACACTATCGGCTTGTCGAACTTGCCGCCACACAGAGTGAGTGGTGCAGGGATAGTGAGCTGCGCTTCGGTGGTGGATGATGTAAGGAAGAACTGACCGCCTTCGTTGCGTGTCAGCAGCACGTTGTCGAGAATGGCTATTGTATTCTTGGAGCCGATACACTTTGCCGACTTGTTGAGGGCAGCGTGCAGGGCGCGGGATGATTGAGCTTGTAACTTCATGAGTTTTGGATTTTGAGTTTTAAGTTTTGAATTGTCGGCTGCGCCGATTTTGAGTTATCGAGTTTTGAATTAAGGGTTTTGAACTTCCTTAAACTCTCAACTAAAAAATGAGTAATTCAAAATGCGCGTAGCGCACAATTCAAAATTCAAAACTCAAAACTCAAAACTCTTTTAGAACGGCAAATCCTCGTCTTCTGCCGGATTATAACCGCCGAGATCTACGCCGCTTGATTCTGCCGGTGCCACATAGCCGGTGGCTGCACCTGCTGCCGCAAAGGTGGGCTGAGCATAGGGCGAAGGCTGCTGTTGCAACTGCGGTTGGTAAACCAGGGCAATTCGCTTGTTCAGACGATTGCGGATAGCCTTAAAAAGATGAGTTTTCTCATCAGCGGGATCTTGGTTTACGATGTCGGGATCGGCAGCCTTGAACTGCTCCTTTACCTGCTCAACGAGTTTAGGGAAGGTCTTTGCTACCTGCTTGATATATTCGACAGAAAAATTCAAGCACAACTCATGTGTGGGTATTCTCGGATTGCTGTCGCCATTCTCCATAGCCGAACGACGAATAGCGTTCTTGTAGTTCTCGCTCAAAGGCCACATGTTTAGACTCAAGAACGCCATCTGTCGGTTCGGGTCGTTCTTGGCTGTATTGAACGTGATAGGGTTGAGGGGTTGGGGGAAACACACCCAGGGCCACTCAGGATGTTTCTCGTCAAGATTGGTAAAGACCTTTGCGCCATTAAAGCCTAAAAGGTCGGGACTTAAACTAAAACTTGCCATTTTGTTTGTTGTTTTATTGTTATTTATGTTTACTGTTTAATACAATCTCGCTCTGCTGTCGCTCATATCGTCCATCGTGCGCACTTTATACCATTTTTTTACTCGGTTCTTAGGCGCATATACCTTTGACAGCCCAATAAAACTGCTACAAGCAAGGTGCAGAGGACTGATGTTGCCACCGAACAGTGGGGAACTCTGCTCCCTGCAACTACATTTTATATGATCGTATGAAATGCAGTTTTCGCACTTGGGGGGGGGTGAATGTTCGCATTATTTTTCTTTATCTAAGAAAGTAACACGTTTTAGCAGATCAACAAAATCATCAAAGCATCGCTGAAGTGCGATTCCTTCATTTTCAACGATAACATCGAAGATAAACGATGTGGCAACAGCAAGAGCAATCATAGCTTGACTTGCTCTTATATCTTTATGCTTGTGAAGCAATTTTATTATTTCTCGCGATACTGATAATCCGTTATTCAAATCCACGTCATCCGTAAGAACTTCCGAAGAATTTTCTATACCTAAATCTCGTAACATCAAACAATCCGTACCAGATGGATCTTTTAACATATCGAAAAAGACTGCATAAACATGATATTCCTTGAAGTCATTCAAAGAATAATCCTCTGTGCAATATTCGTCGAACATCTTGTGCGGCTTGTCAAATGCCGGATAGTCGTCAAACGTCTTACATTCAAACTCCATTTTATCATAGTCAATATAACGACCCTGACTTGACGTAAACTTGCTTTCTCGCTCAGACTTAACATCCGCCACGAGAAGAACCTTAAAGTCAACAATTCCCTTGAGGTGTCGGAAGTCTTTACATGCCTGCTCCTTGTCGCCAATGCCGAAGCAGAATCCTTTGGATGTACTTGCCGTACCACGCTTTACGCTATGGTCGGTATAGTTTTCTAACACTTTGCCAAGAACGAGTTTACCGGCTTCTTCGGCTGACATAAAACGATATAATTTCATAATAACCAAAAATTTTACTCTTCTACAGGAAGTTTCTTTCTTTCATCTTTGATATACTCATTGCAATATTCAGCAGGAACATAGGTATGTGCATAGAACTGCGTAGCGCCCACAATACGCAAAGTCTCGCGATCGTTATATACGGTATGGAACTTATGCTTAAGATAATCGAATACGATATTCTTTGCTGTCACTACGTCGTAAGCCCATACTACGAACAGCTCGTTCTTATGTACTCCATAGTGAGACCGGTCTTCAGGATCATAGACATCTGTATCTATAAAGTTGGCCTTTACCTTGAACGGCTCTTTTACGAGCGCATCAGGGTCTTTTTCCAGCTGCTCTTCTTCCTCCTCAATGTCGGCATTGGTACGGCCGATAAAATGAAATTTTCCAATTATCTCTGACTTTGTGATATACACATAACTGGCTTCGGGAGTACTGAAGATTTTATTTACAGCTCCCTCCGCATAGTCAATAGCGCAATCTTGTGCTCCACGCAGAGAGTCGCTACGTACAATAAGCACAGCATTCTCGTTATTGCTACTACGAACAGTCACTTTCACGTGAGCGAGAGAATTAAAGTCTGTTAACTCTTCCGCACGAAAAGGACAATCGGAGATTTCAACCTCATTAACGCCATCCTTTTTCAGTCCGTTAGCCAACTCGTAGGTGATGAGTTTTCCTCGCTCAAGCAACACCTCACAACGGTCGATTGTTACCGTTTCCTTAGTGTCTTCATCTATAAAATCTTCGGTCCATGTACGAACAGCTCTTTTTGCCAAATAATGACCAATCGCTTCTGCTACTGGCACTACCTTAGTCTGATAGTCCTTTCTAAGCATTATTTTCTTCATACTCTATAAATATTTAAGTTATACTTTCATTCTATTTAAAACGGCATATCCTCTTCCTTTATATCCGGCGCAACATCCGTGGCTGTTGTAGCTGCCGCAGATGGAGTCATTCGCCTACCCTGCTTGCGTGTCTTGTTGTTCTCCCAGCGTTCTTTCTCTTCATCGGTGAGCTGTACAATGTTGCCATCATCATCGCGGTAAGGCAGCGGATCGGGTTGCTCGGCATATTGCTTGGCTATACGTTTGAGATCTCGGTAATTCTTCGGTATTGCGTCCTTGCCAGGGCGGTAGAAGAAGAACACGTGCTTTGAAGTTTGGAGATAACGGATGAACTTCGGCTCGATGGTGTTGTCATTCTCCCACTCGCGACCGGTGAAGTATTCCTGCGTAACCCATGCCTGCAACTTGAAGCACTTGCGCTGTTTGTCGCTCTCGTTTTCGAAGAGGTGCTTCGGGTTGCACGTTATCGACATGTTCTCGCAATAGTCGTATATCTTCTTCTTGAAGGTGGCACGGCTATACTCCTTCGACTTGCCCTCAGAGGCATCTGCCCAGTCGCGCATAAACTCATTGAACATATCGTCGGTACAGATAGGTACTCCATAAACCTCGTTACGAGAGAAGAACCACTCGAAGTAGCGGACAATGCTCTCGGTGAGCTTCTGAACCATCTGACGGCGACGCACGTTGCCTTGCGGTGCAATGGCGAAGGTGTGGTAGCGCATCAGGAACTGCACAGCTAAGGCGCAGATGTAGATGGCTTGATTGCGGTCAGTGTCGTCTATCTCTTCCGGCTTGTCACTGAAGTTCTTCATCAATGCCGACATCAGTCGGGCTGCTTTGCGCTTCTGCGGATTGGCTCGTGCAAAACGGTTGGAGAAACTAACAAGCGGAAAACGTCCAACGGTTGAGTCGTCATCATCCGACAACGGATAGTTGCATGTAATAACGTGTTTAGGGGCATCCTTTAGTGGAATTGTCTCCTGGTCTACGCTTTTCTTTTCAACCGTCAGTCCTGTAGTCACCATATTATAGAAGTACTTCATTGGGAACCCTTTTTGCTTGTCTTCCCAGTGTAGAACTCTGTACTTGAACGGCTCGGTGAGTATCTTGCCTAACACAAACCTTGCATCAGCAATATGCTCCATACGTTTCATATCCACGTCGAGCACGTTCACAGCACTGCCAATTACCAGTTTCACAATGATTGACTTGCCCGAACCTCCGGTAGCCTGCTTCTCGTCGGGAATATCATCTTCGAGGAAGTAGGGACAGATAGGTACCATGCCTTTGTCGGAGCGGTAACATAAACGACCAATGGCTGAAATCATGTTGACAAAATGCGCACCTATTATGGCTTGCTCTTCATCCGTCAGTTTCTTCTTGTTGCGTTGTGCTTCCTGCTCCTGCTCCCAAAGGACATTTGAGCAACCGCGCACAATACGCAATATCGGCCATAAATCGCTCTCTCGCTGTCCTTGCCAGTTTACATCCCAACGGTACGTCTGAGCCCATTCTTCAAGGTCGGCTTTAAGCTGCCCTATCTCGAAAGTGGAGAACACCGGCGACCCGTCCTCGTTTCGCATCTGTTCCTTCTTGTTTATCGCTTCCAGTCGGTCGCGGTATTCCTGACGCTCGGTTATGACGAACGGTGTCTTGAAGGCTCTCATCGTGAAGTCATACGGCTTCTTGGCGAGCGAGGGGATGAAGAAGTTGATGTCGTCGTAAGACACGGTGCGGATGGTGTCGGGTGTTATCTTCAATGCCACATTATTAAAGTAGAAATACTCCGTCTTGGCATCGAACGCATCGGCGAAGTTTATCACCATGCTCTGCAAACCACCGGCTGACTTCTCCGTAAAGGTCTTGTCTATCATGTTGGCGCAATCCGACATCAGACGTTGCTCGATGTCGTTGTGTCGCCAAGCCTGTTTTGTATAATTCAACAGCAGCGTCTTTGCTGCCTGGATAATACTCTTTGCATCGATATACTCCACGAAGCATTTATCCAAGTGGATATACTGTCCTACAAGGTCGGTGCTCTCGGGGTCCGTCATGCGGTAATAGCCGTGTGCCGTCATAAACACCCATAATCTTGTAGGCGACACCTTGCATGTAGGCGGCTTCGGCTTGCCGCTGCGAGGGTCACGGGGCCACTCTATATCGAAAGGTTCTGTGTTGCTCGCTCCTCGCAAACTGGAGTAAAGCGGTAGACGCACATCGTGATCGAACTGAAAATTCTCTTCTGCGTTCATGGTATATGTCAGCAGATAGTCGCGCACGCTTCGTGGTGAGCATCCGTAGAGCCATTGCCAGCGACGACAATAACGTGAGCGAAAGCCTTCAGGCAACATGGCATAATACAATGAGCTGAACTTTGTGGCTATCGCTCCACAATCACGCTGCGAGGCTATATCATTCGGATAAAGAATAATCACACGCTCGGCAAAGCGGTTCATCTTCTGATATTGCACACCGCTAAAGTCAAGTTTCTCTTGCTTCCATTCGCCACGTTCTATGTACCAGAAATTTCTCCGTCCAATGGAGAAAGCCACATGATACCAACAAAAGTCTTGAAAGTGTTGGTCTTCTGCCTTGTCGATACGCAAGGAGCGCATAGCATAGTAAACGCTCAATGCGTCTTCGGGTGTACGACAAAAAACGATGTTGCGGGCTTTTATCTCGCCTGTCGGTATCTTGACATCTATCTTCTTAAACGTACCTTTAGATTCTCCATCCTTTGTTTCGTTTTCCTCCCATTCCTCACGGGTCTGGGTATATTTCTCCGTAGGTTCAAACTTCTGAATAGCAGCATGAACGGCTGTATTGTCGCTCTTGCGCTGATCCATAGCATAGACAAATACATTGTCGCCCATGAGCCACTTGCTCACCTTCCTCACGCTATGTTCCTCGGCGGTAGAGAACACTATAGGTTCGCTACCTGCCATTGCCGGACGGAAGAAACAACCGTAGGAGTTCTGCGGTCCTACCTCTTGCGAGGCAAAGCACACGAACAAAGGATTCCAGGGTGTGCCGTGGATAATCTCGCTCACATGCTGGCCGTTACGTATTACGTCGGGCAGCGTGACACTCAGCAGGGAATATATACGAAAGTCCTTGTTGAGCATGTCAGGCGTGAACGTACTACCGAAGCCAAAGCGAGGCAATCCTTTGTCAAGCGTCACCTCACAGCCAAGAGAAGCAAGCTCTTGTGGCGAGAAGTCGGTCTTCGGCATGAAAGAGAAGGTCTCGATGGTCTGCTGTGCCTGAGTACGATAGTCCATCTTGGCAAACACCTCTGGGAAGGCACGGCGCACCTCGTCGGTATCGCCATACACATCCCTTACGAGTCTTTGGCAGATACGCTGAAGACTATATCCGTGCATCGGAAGATTCATCTTGGCTGCATACAGCTCGATGGCTCCATAGCCAGTCTTGCCCATACGGGTGCATTTCCATTTTACGGCACCATGCTCTGCCATTCGGTTGTCGTCAACGCCCACACCCGAATACAGTCCACCTCGCTCATTCTCGTAGATAATGAAGTGAGGTGTCTGCTTGACATCGGCATCCACGTCCTGCCCCTTCTTGCAGATAGGACAGAAACACGCGGTCTGACCTTCGATGCGCTGCTCGTTTGCAGGCTTCACGAGAAGGTGCAGGTCGATGTTGGCGAGACGATTTATTATAGGATGAAAGAACATAGTTTCCCTTTATTATTTAAAAGGGACAGCCGACGATGTGCCAAACTTCTTTCAGCCTTGCTCAGTCTCCGAGGCCTTCAATTCCTTATTACTGGCGAGGATTACTTATAGGAGGGCGTTACCGCTACCTCCATCGTCGTGCTGTCCTTTATTCTTTTTGTTTTTACATTTGTTATTTACTATAAGTTCAGAAACGTCTCCGTACGGAAGTGCCGGATGGTGCAGTTAGCCAAGTTTTTCATGCAGCTAATCAACATCAGCACGAACTCCTTGAACGAAATGACGCTCTCGTTAAGACCGATTATCTCCACAGCTACACGCCAATAACACTTGCCGTTTTTCACTCGGCAGGAATGCTCGTTTCTTATTATGATGTTCTCTACATTGCCCTGCATCATCGTGAACAACTTCTGACACACATCCTTCACTAAGGCGAATGGCGCATGAAAGAGCAACACTTTGTTGTCGCCGTCATAGTCGCGCACAGTCTCGGTGTAGGCTATGCGATGCAAATACTCCCGATGCGTAGGTCGTCCTTGTCTCTTGTTCTGACGGTTGGGAATATAGGGATAGTTCAGATACTCGTGGTTAGGCATTATTCCTCCGGATATTTCAGATGAGCCAATTTCTTCATCATCTGCCACGTTGAATATATGCTGCGCTTGCAGTCGAACACGGGGTCGTGTTCCGCACCCTTCTCCACGTCCTTATAGTCTTCCACAAGGTCGTATGCCTCGCTCGGACGATAGAACACGTCACGCGCATTGCATATCAGTCGGGCTGCCTCGTAGATAAACGTGCGATGGTCGCGGAAGTTGGTATAATGCACGGGAATATCTATGCCCAACCTATAGCAGATATTACGCAAGATAGCGATGTCGAAGTCAGAACCCTGTGCCCAAAGGCAAACGTCCTGGTTACCTTGCTCTTTCTTGAAATCCTCCATCCAAACAAAAAGATCCTTCACGGCTACCTCAATAGGTCGGCACGGCAACTCATAGCTGTCGTTACTCAGCAACGAAGCTTTGGCCTTATCGCTCTTAGTTCCCCACCACTCCGCTGTCTTGTCATCAAAGGTATATTTGTTGACAAACATACTACGGAGATCTATGTGGCAAGAGAACACACTTGAAGGGTCTTGCGTGCCGTCTTTCAAATTATAAAAAGGAGTTTTTTCGCTATCTCGCCTCCATGCAACTGCACCAATTGACATGACTGCTGCTGTGGGGCAAAGCGAGCAGGTTTCTAAGTCAAGCGTAATGTCAAGCATATATAAAGTATTATAGTTGTTCGTCAATAAAATAAGAAGTGAGAAGGTTGCGTATGCCTTCCTGCTCCCACGGTTTCCAGTTCTCAGATGTGAAACGCTTTATCACGGTGGCGGCACTCATCCCCCGCTCGTTCATATAAGCGATAAACTTGTTGCACATACCAGCGTTCACTCGCTTGAGACAAGAATAGAAAACGCCAGGATCATTGCTCTGCGCCAAGGTGTATAGATAACCCTTATCGCCCTTCTCCATCTGCGAGTCATTCTCGTCTACATATTCCAACAAAGAATGGGACACATCAGACAATAGTAAGAATTGACGTTTACACTCGTCAGTACCTTCTATCTCCCATTTAGAAAATCCTTTCTGGAAGAAACGAAGGTAGAAAGTGGCGAGCGTAAAGCCCTTCTTAGCCAATGCAACATACAGATTCTTTTTGTCCTCAACGGTCAAATCATCCGTCCGCAGCGGCGTACATGATTTAGTGATTTTTTCAATGATTTCCTTGGTCATCTAATTCTTATTTCTTAAATTTGAAGCAAATATAATTCTTAAAATTGAAATAACCAATTTTTACTATTGGTTAAACCAATAGTTTTGCATTTTTTAATACTTAAAGATTTCACATTAACACTTATCATTATGAAGTACCAGTACAATTTCTCTTTTTTAAGCCAATGGCTCGAAGCCAACCCTGAGATACCAAAAGGCGAGATTCTGCAAGCCCTCGGAGCCAAGTCTAACAATCGGTTTAAGGCGTGGGTTAGATGCGAAGGTCCAATGCCTGTCCTTAGTATGCTCCGACTCTGCAACGCTTATCAGATTCCACTCTCTGCCTTCTTTCGTGATGCAGATGCCGGCGAAGACGGTGCTGTTGTGCCTGGTATGCCTACGCCAAATGATATACTGGAACCAGCACAAGGCTACGCAAGCAGTACGGACGAACGTCAGCACGGAGAGCGTTCTATGCTCAACCCCTTGGACGTACAGATTGCCCCATCGGTAGTGCCAGGTGTTGTGGCAAAAACGAGAGAGACGGAAGATGCGCAAGAGTCGGCAACACCAGCCGACAATATCAGCGACGCGAATCTTGCGGCTATCGTAAAGTTAGAGAATGAGCACATAGAGCAACAGCGCCGGCTACTCGATATTATTGCCGAACAGCAAAAGCAAATAGCCGACCTCACTCGTATGCTCAACGAAGCGAAACGATACAACAGCATAAGATTAGACGAGGATTATATGGTTGCCGACCATCCTACACAAGACTAACGTTTTAAAAAAAAGCGTTACCTATCCTCACGGACGGGTAACGCATAAAAAACAAATCTAAACTAAGACCTAATTATTAACCACTTATGATCTACTACTTACTACTTATTTTCGTTCGTTTATCGCTGCCATCTTGCGACGATAAAACTCTTTTTCCTCTATCTTGGTGAGCGTCATGTCGGCACTTACATACGGAACGTCTGCATACCAGAAGTCTTGATGCAAGAACACGATGGGTGTGCTGTTGCCGAAGGTCATGGGCAATGGCAAGTTGTCGTTCGTGCGCTTCGGCTGAAGGGTAAGTATACCGAACAGCTCTGCCTCGCTCACGACGGGCAGGGCATTCATCTCTTTATCCAAGTCGGTGCCTTCGATGGGGAAGAAGAAGACACGTCCGTCGGGCGACACTTCCTTGTCCCATCCATCTCGTCCGGTGGTATCGGCAAACTCCACGGCTCCCACTCCACCTGCCATACCTTCAAGTGACTCGTAATAACTGCTCGCGCCTTGTTTTTTTGCCCACTCACGTGCCTTTTCTTCGGCTTCCTGACAACGGTGCATAAACGCCTGAATGTCTCGGCCAACATTAGATGTAGCCGAAATCTTGTAATAATAATGAGGTTTCTTCATATTCGAATTTTGAGTTTTGATTTTTGAGTTTTGAATTATCGCCGTGGGCGATTTTGAATTGATGAATTTTGAATTTTGAATTTTGAGTTGTGAATTTTCCAATTCTTAAATCAAAATTGTTTAATTCAAAATGCGCTACGCGCACAATTCAAAACTCAAAATTCAAAATTCACCTTAGCGCAGCGTAGATGACTGGCTCGCCGCATTCATCGTCCTTCATCTTAAAGCCTCTCACAGCCAACTCCTGTAGGTACAATGCCAGCGGATCGCCCAACGGACATACTACTGCCTTGAAGTACGTGCGAAGCTGATAATCGGTGAACATGTCGCAGTCTTCACGCCAATGGTCGAGAGGCTTGTATTTCTCACAGAAAGCCTCTATCTTGGCAGGAATCACAAAGTCTTGCAAGGTGACTTCCGGCTGCTCGGTTATTTCAACCATTTGCCTGTCTTGTCTTTTAGCCATGATAAAAATCCTAAGATATATAATAATACAAATGCCCAGAATGCAAGTTCCTTCATGGCTTTCCACATGAAATCTTCAAAAGAAGTGTCTTTTATCTCTTTTGTGTTCTTCTCCTTCGTCACATTCGTGCTGTCCTTCTTTGCCCAGTGGGTGCCGACATTCAGCCTATTGCTCAACACAAGGCTGTCTATCGTATGCTGCATACGTGATATGGTCGATTCCAGATGCTTGAAATGTTCCTCGTAAGAACTATTGCGCTCATAGTCGCCCTTACGGTGTATCGTGCGGTCGGTGGTGGTGGTCTTGTTGCCTTGAGCATCCGTGCTCTCGGTCACTCGCTCCTGGACGGTCTCCTCTCCCCTACCCTTCTCGCTCATGGTGGCGGACGTATGATTCTCGTCTGTGGCAATAGACACGGTGCTATCATTCTTCACATCCGACTTCTTCACGCTGTCCGTAATGGCTTCAACCGTGCTGTCCCGTCGTTCCTCGCTCTTGCTGCCTTCCGTCTTCCGCGAAGCAGCACAGCCGAAGAGCATGATTACAGCCATAAGCCATAACATAATGTTTCTAATTCTTCCCATATATATGTCTTGTTGGTTTCTGCGTACAAATTTAGAAAAAGTCGCTGATACCAACAGGACAAAATAAAACACCGCCTACCATTGGGAAGGGTAAGCGGTGTGAATGTTTATTGTTTTACAATCTTATAGTTCAGGGAAATTTTCTTGCCGAATATCTTAACGGCGCATTTCTGCGCATGGGACAAAACGGCAACATCGACAAAATGCTCTTCTATCATTTCAACTTGAGATTTATTCTCCACGCCCAAACATACAGCACCATCCTCAAACGATAGGTACCTAACCTTGCTCAAGTCGGACGCAAGTTGCTTATCAATCAAGCGCAAATACATCTGCCACTCTTTTTCACCTGGTTTCACTTCCTCGACTTCAGCAAAGGCAAAAGTCTGTTGCTGTGCCTCGGCCTTCGCGCTATGCTGCTTTATCCATTGCTCCATAATGTAAAACACGAAGTCCTCCATCGTGCCACTCAATCTATGCGGCTGCTCCACTGCCTGGGGCACGCCATTATAGGCATACGCCTTGAAGTCGTTCCAAAGGTCTTCTGGAACCGTCTTGAATATAGCCATCATGCGCTTCTCGTTAAGCGTAGGATATATATCGCACAACGTCTTGCACAGTCGCTTTTCTGAAGCCTTACGGTGGTCTTGCTTTGCTTTCTTCTTATCCGCCACCTTCACAAACTCTATATAACTCGGTTCTCCCCTTGTCTTACCTCGTGGACGCACCTCTTTTTTTATGTCGAAATAGAAATCTATCTGCCCCGCATCACAAGCACGTTTTATATCGTCAAGAGCTGTTTTTATTATGCGCGATTTAAACATACTATAACGGGGATATTTTACGTCAGTCACGTTACCATCAGCATCACGCTTTATAAGTCCAAGATAGTCGCGTATTTCAAAAGGGGTTATCTCCACCTTAGACAGATCGAAGTTCTTCATCTTATGTCTGACAAGATAATACATCAACGGCATGTTGTCAACCTTGCCTATACGTGCTATGTCTTTTGGATGCGATACGTAGCCGAGATTCATGTCGAACATTTCAAAGACCATATCCGTATTCAGGTAGATGTCTACATATCCTCGTGTACGGTCCACCTGTACGTCAGTCAGTTCATCATCCTCGCCTAACTTCATCCTCACCTGTGTCCCTTTGTCGGTAACAGGTGTGTCTATCTTCGAGAATATCTGTATTAAGCGTTTTACAGGTTTTCCTTCATCGTCAAACGTGTTTTTCTCTAACTGCACGTTTAGCACTTCTTTTAACGCCTCACGCACTCTACTATACGAACAGGAAGATACACCCAGCTCGCTCAGTTCTATGCGCACAGGAGGCAAATTATCCCTATCCTCGCGCGTCATCATAGGCTTAGGGTCTTCCTTGGAATCTTGCAATACAGGATTTTTAAAGTACTTGCCTATATACACCTGTAGATGTTCAACCACCTTTACCATGATGTTCTGCTGGAGCAAAGTCAATCCTTTCTGCGCCCTGGCATAGGCAAAGGGGGTGTTGATATATTTCTTTATTATCTGCTTATTGTCTTCCATACCATGCTTTTTTAGAGTCGTAACCTGTAAGTCACTACAAAAGTGTGCCGAAGTCACTACATTTTTGTGCTGAAGTCACTACATTTATGTGCTGTTTTCACTACAAAAGTGTGCTCTTTTGTCTCCTAACTTATTGATTTTCTTTCTCTTAGTCTTTCGGTAATATAGAATATAGAATATAGAAGAATCGGTGATTTTTTTCTATAATTTATAAATTACTATAGAATCATCTATATTCTTATATTCTATATTCCGACACGAAATTATAGCTGATTATCAGTCTCTTACACGCCAAAAGAGCACACTTTTGTAGTGACTTCGGCTCACTTTTGTAGTGACTTCAGCACACTTTTGTAGTGACTTCGGCTCACTTTTGTAGTGACTTCGTAAACAAAAACGTAGGTTTGTACCTTAAAGTCTAAACCTACGTTTTTGTTTACCTCGCACACCTTGAGGTAAAAAACTTTAGTAGGATTTTACCTTACTTGTTTCTATCCAAGAACTCTATCACTGCCTGTAACGCCAAATCCTTGATTGGTACACCCGTGCGCATTTTCATTAGGGCAATGCGCTCGTAATATTCCATCGGCACGTAGATAGTGATGCCGTTCTCGGTCTTCTTGCCTTTCGGCTTGCGCATGTTCACAGCAATATCGTTACTGAATGATGTGGTTGCCAGCTGATTTGCTACATTTGTAGGTATCTCGGTCTCAGTTGTTGTAGAAGCAGTCGGCTTGTCTGTAGCCGGAATGTCTGAGGATGGCGCAGGGGCTGCACTCGCTGCCGCTTCTCCACTCCCCTTGTTTTCCCTATTCTCCTTACGCTGCTGACTGCCGGATTCCAATATGCGCTCGTTCTCCTCGATAGCGTCAGACTCCTCAAGACTGAAACGTCTCGTCTTCTTCGTCATTTCTCTTGCCATACCCTATAATATATTAAAAAGTGAAACTGTTGATTATCTCCTTAGTAAAACGCTCGTAGTCCTGCCCTACCCTGCAATACGGTGCATAAGTAAAGATGTCTTCTCGCATAGCCTGGGCTTCCACCATCTTGGTGTCGCGGCGTGTGTAAGCGTCAAACATATAGTCTTGATACTTATCGCCAAGGTATGCCTTAAACTCCTTTGTGGCATTAGTCTGGTCGTTGCTCATTACCATCAGCAAGCCACGAATGTCAAGGTCAGGATTAAGATCCTCACGTGTTTCCTCGATGGCGTTGATGATTTCGGCAATACCTTTTGTTGCCAACACTTCAAGCTGCACGGGCAATACTACGCTTGTAGCTGCCGTGAGTGCATTATATGTGAGCAGCGACATAGCCGGAGGACAGTCTATAAGCACATAGTCGAAGGCATCCACGACGGTATTTACGCCTTCGTCTGCCAGCTCGGTGCCAGCCATTTCGTTTAGAGGCTTGGAAAGCAACTTGCAAAGCACCTTGCGAGGCACGGCACGCTGATTAAGGAACGGTTCAATGGATATGAGCTGCGCAGCAGCCGGAGCGAGGTAAACGCCCTCGCGTACCTGATAGACGGGCAGATTGCTCTGTTGTACCAATGCGTCGTAAACGGTAGACTTGCCAACGTTCTGCGTCTCACTCCATCCGAAGAGAAACGAGGCACACGCCTGCGGGTCGAGGTCGATGATTAGCACACGTGGCAAACGTTTGCGTCCGTCGGCATTCTCGCCGAACTTACCCTTACCAAAACGACGCAAACCTGCTGCCAAGCTCTGCACTGTTGTTGTCTTACCTACCCCACCTTTGTGATTTACAAAAGCGAGAACTTCTCTGAGTCTTTCCATATCCTTTAAGTATTTAAATGTTAATAATATCTATTAATGTATGCAGAAAACATCACTTCTGCAACACGTTGCAAATTTAAGAATTAAAACTGATATATACAAACATCCACGCACATTTATTTGTTTGTTCGTTGATTTATTTGTTCATTACTTTGTTTATTGATTTCTTTGTTGATTGATTTATTTATTCGTTTGTTCCTTTCTTTATTAGTTTATTGATGTGTATATTTATATATGTATTGATTTATTTGTTTATTACTTTATGTATTTATTGATGTCTTGATTAATTGATTGATTTATGTATGCGTTTATGGATTTATGTGTTTGTGTATTTATGTGTGGATGCATTTATGTATCTATGGGAAAACACAAATGTGGATTTGTGGATTTATGTAATAGTGTAAATCCACTCTCCTCATTCTCAGTCACATTCGTCATTCACAGTTATGTCCACACGCCAGTTATCAGAAGAAACGGATGAACCCGATATTTCTTTAACATCGGATTCAACCGTTTCAACGGATTTTATCCTACAAGCGACCTTACCAGGTTTTCGCCCTTCTCCGTCAGCTTGTACACGTCCTCGCCGAACATACTCTGAAACCACGTCTCAAGATACCCTGCTTCCACGAGTTCCTCCAGTTCCGGACACGCTGGCTTTCCGTCTACACGTCGATAACCCGCAAAACCTTTCTTCTGGATGTGCTTCAATGTTGCAATCTGACTCTTTGAAAATTTCTCTGTTTCTGCCATAATTCTATAAAGTTTTAAATTGTTAATAAAAACTGTGTGATATGTTATTTCGTATGGAGCTTCTTGTATTGCTCGTCATCAAGTTGCCCCTCCTCGTGCAGGTGCTCAAGGTAGAGTCGTGCAATGATCCCCGTCGCATACTTAGAAGCCTCATATGCGAGTCGCAGGTTGTCGCCTTCAAGCAATCTGAAGTCAGAGAATTTTCCGTCTTTCCATACTTCCACGTTCACTCCTAATTTCTCGTCATCGCCACCTACGGCAATACGAATCTCAAATTTCTGGTTTTTCATAAATGCCCTATTTTTTATTTAGTTTCTTCGTTACAGATATGCTGATGCAATATCCGTCCTCCGTCTCAATCTTTACGCCTGTCTTGTCTGCTCCAGCGTTTTCAGTAATAACTTTCAAGTGATTAAAATACTCTTCTACTGTCATAATTAAATAGTCAAAATAAAATTCAAAATTGAATAATTCAAAATCGGCAAAGCCGACAATTCAACATTCAACATTCAAAATTCAACACTCACTCTCGCATTCCGCCGATCATCGGCATTAAGAACACCGCAGCGCCAGCAAACGCCAACATCACGACTCCCGTTGACACTGCCAGCAGCACTGCCAGTACACCCGCCAACACTGTCTTCACGCTCATGCCCTTGTCTTCACTTTCCGACGTGTCCTCGCGTTCCTCTCGTAGCGTCGGCTCGCCTACCTGCGGATAGTTACGTTTGCGTTTCGGCTTCGGCTGGGGTATAGGTTCCGGCTCTGCTTCCGGCTCCTGACTCTGATTTATCTCAGGTTCTATAACGCAAGGCTCCGGATGATGAACAATTTCCATAGGTTCTTCCTCCACCTTGCCATCCACACATACAATAACGTCGCCGTGCAGACTTACTTCTATCTTGCATCCAGGTGTAAGATCCTTCTGAAGGAACGTGCGCTCGCTGCCGCAGTTGGCATGTGCAAAACGGTGTCCGTTCATCTCCACCTCGTCAAAGTCGGCGACATACGTCACCTTGCCAGCCTTCTCGCCTATCGTGGTATGATGGCCGCGATATGTGGTAACAGCCTTGAATACGGGGCGAAATTTAAACGCACAGTTGTACTTTGCGTCATGGTCGGTCTGTCCGATGCGATCGTAATAGTCGTAGTTGTCAAACTTGAACACAAGACCGTCGGTAGGGTAAGGCATCTTCTCGCGCTCCACCTCGGCCGTGCATACTATGCGCTCCACGTCCTGCGTCAACTCGTCGTCGCTCTTGCCCAGGTCTATCTGCTCCACGAAACCGCAAGTGAGAAAACCTCTATAAGCCAACTCGTTCATAGCATAATAATGCAATGTTACCCCGTCGGCTATTATGCGGAAGGGATGAAACTCCAGATGGATGCACTCCGACGGCACAGCCTCTTTCTTCGACATAATGCCATTGCTTGTAGATCTTGGCGACTTACCTGCCTTGCTATAACGAGCGAACTCTTCAAGCGAGATAATCACCTCGCCTCTCAGCTCCACACGGTCCTCATCCTTCCATTGCTCCACATATCCCTCAACGCAATTCACATACTTCATATGATCCAGGCAGTCGATACCGAACAGCTCTTTGCCATGTCCGTAAGTGGCCTCCGAGAGTCTCCCGCGACGATAAATAAGGCTCACCGTCTCGCCATCGAATTTCCACTCTACATCCACCTCCGTGCCCTTGCCGTTGATGTTGGCAGCTTTCTGTTGTGCTCTCAGGTATTTCACCACCGATTTGGCATCATGCAGCTTCTTCATCGACAGACAAGCCGTACGACGTGCCACGGTACGCTTGCCGTTGCCATTCTCACTGTAGCACTGCTGAGTAGGTGAGTCGGGCAATATCTCGTCCGCGTGCTGCTCTTCGTACTCCTGCACAGCAAAGTACATAGCATCATATTCCTCGTCGCTGATGATCGGACAGTTCAGCCCGAAGTATCTATAGTCGTGCATCTTTACCACGTCAACCAACGCACGATAATCGTCGAAATTCTCAATTCTTTTCATATTCCATGAAGTATTTAAAATATTATTCCTATAATTGTTGTTTATTTCTATTCCGGTGCTACCGCCATAATAGTTCTCATAGTCTCATTGACATAGCTGCCACCACCATGCGCCATAATCCACTCTCGCACATCGTCAGCAATGAGCAACTGCCGTTTGTTCTCCTCCATGTCGCGGATCGTCCGGATAGTTTCCGTCAGGTACTTACCGCCACCGTGTGCCATTATCCACTCGTGCACGTCGTCAGTCACTACATATTGTCGTCTGATGCCGCCGATAGCAGGTCTACCTGCTGTTCTCGTTGTTTTACTATTTTCTGCCATAGTCTATAATGTTGATTAAACGTCCTTGATGTCCTCGTATGCCGACTTCACCGATGCAATAGCATTGCGCAGGGCGTAGTATTCGGCTTCCACGTTCTTACCGTTCTCGTCTACCAGATTATCGTCAAACTGTCTCTCAATATCTTGCAGAGCGTTCAACGCCTGACAAACTTTCGTAGCAGCTTCTTTTATCTGTTCCTTTAATGGTGATTTTTTCATACATTCTAAATCTTTGTTAATAATACAGCCAATTTCTTTGTCTATACCGTTTTAATTCTTATATTTGCACCTGTCTTCGGAGGCTTTTCAATCGTACCTTCATGGAATAGAAATAAAACAACGACTTCCGTTGACAGTCAATTCTTCGGAATTGTGGATTCAAACGCTCACAAAGAGCTAATTTCTACTATGGTAGATTCGAGCCAGATGGCTCGCGTAGCCCGGCTTAGGTCGGGCTTTTTGTTTTCCTTACTCTTCGTTCTCCTCGTCTTCTTCCTCCTCGTCTTTAGAATTCTGATACTTGTCACTGTTCGCAACCAAATCCTTTAGAGCGGTCTCGAAACTATAGTCTTTTTTTAGGTAAATGGCACAGTCACAATCTAAACCTTCATAACAACCATCATCTCGTTCGTCTTCACAAGAGCGAAGGATTCCGCCCTCCGGATCAATCCAGAAAGTAAATCTATATTTGTCTTCCAAATCTCCTGTTGCTTCGACGTTTATCTCGTGGCCGTCATAGTCAATCGTGAAAAAGTAAATAGTATCTAAAAACTTCAAACCCTCGGTGTCACCGGCAGCTGCATAAATACGCCCGTTCTCGTCTTCACGCAAGTCAAACCAAGCAGTTTCTATGTTTTTTCTATACCAATCGGCCAAGACCTCAGAACGATTCGAAGCTATATATATATGCTGCTCAAACCAATCAAACACACTGTCGTCTACTACTTCTTCATCCAAGAAGCCTTCACCTAACTTCTTATATTGTGTGTTGTCAGTCGGCAAATTTACTTCTTTCAACAGCTTAGCGCAATGGAGACCTTCTACTCTAATAAACATATCGTTCCGCTTGCCGTGATGCGGTAGGGCTGAAACTTGTGATTAATATTCTTTGCTATAACAAAGATATTACTCTTTACTTTAATTGCTTTTTTAATAAACCAAGCATGATTTCCTCCTCTGCTTCATCGAGGTTATAACAAGCATGAGGAACGATGGTTGTTTTCATATTGCCTTTATGCAGATAGATGATATTCGCGTTCTCATGCCAAGGGCGCGACTTGTAACACCGCTTCACCATTTCAGAGAACGAAATGTTCTCCTTCTTTGCGTAGTCAGTGTTCCAGATGTTCATAAGAGCAACGAGCTGCTTCCAACTTAATTCGTTTAAATCTATATTACCATTTGCTGTTACAGCTTTTTCTAAAATGTTCTCCATATCATTCCGCTTAACCGTGATGCGGTAGGGCTGAATAATTTTTTATCGTTTTTACTTACATCAATAAGGCAATACCTCAAATACTTTGCGCTCTATCATATAGTTCCGCTTTACTGTTAGTTAATATGCTCGTCAATACACTGGTCGTAGATAGCTCTCTCTAAGGTCCAATCCTCCTTGGGGTATTCACCCCAGCCTGCTCCGCAGTTGTTGTCAACGTACCAGAGTTCGTCGTCCTCCTTGACGGTTGCGACGTGATACACGCTGAGACCTGTGAAGAAGGCATCCTGGTTATGGTCGTAACAAACATCAAAAGATCCGTCTTCATTATCGCGATAGCAATAACCAGTCTTAATCAACTCTTGCTCTATTGTTGTCATATCGTTCCGCTTAACCGTGTTGCGATAGGGCTGAAAAAATTGTCAATTTAATACTCTGCTATATAAGGAGATTATTCTTTAGAAACAGCAGCTGCCTCCGCATCGCCCTCCCAGCAAGAAAACGTAACGAGATAACCTGTTTCCTCGTCTTTATATTGAGCGTACCCGTTCTGCCATTCAGGCGAGGCTTTTCTCGCTCGCTTGAATGCAGCAAGGACAATATCCTCTTCATCTGGTTCTTCATCCAAAGTAACATCTTCACCCAGCAGCTCATAGTCCTTGTTGTCGTCCACTTCAGGATTCTCGCAATATAGCAACCACGACTTCCAATTAGATCCGTCCCAGTAATTCCAAAACTTACAATCATAGAAGCATTCATTATCATCTAACCACTCTTTCGCGAACTCACGAAATTCCTCTATTTTATTTGTTTTTTCTGCTTCTTCAAGAGCTTCGTCATCAGAGTACCATTCGTCAATATCTATTTCGTTGTCCTCGCCAAGCGTGAATTGAAGGCCATCAAAATTTTTCTCAAGTTCGGATTCAAGGTCACTCCAACATGTGCTTTCACCGTTTTTAAGCGAATAGTCATACGTCGTTCCATCGGCTGCGGTTTCGCTAATCTGATCCTCGTAAACAACGAAATAATCAACTCCGTTTTCAAGGTGATTTATGTTTTTTAATACTCTAACGTCGCTCATATATATTAACTTAACCGTGATGTTGAGGGCTGAATAGTTGTTATTTTACATCGAACTGCTTTATCTCGTAAACAAAAGTCTCTTTCGGACAATATATAGATAATCCCATCATATCCTCTGTATGCTCTGCTACATGAACATAGATAGGTGTATTCAGATAGAAATTATCCACTGTAGGGATAATTGTCTCTTCGCCATCGTAAGTACGTATAGTCTGAGTGACTTCCGTGAAATCATCTTTCTGAGGAAGGCTATTAAATGCCTTTTCCTTAGAATCGAAAACATTTGCGATAATATTGTTGCAACGAACAATATATACTTTCTTATCGTTCATATTCTTTCCACTTGTCATGTTGCGGTAGGACTATAGATAGTTTGTGATTAATTTCACTTGTTATAGCGTATGCTCGCCGTTCTTGTAGGGTATTACAATCTCCAACTCGTCGCCGTTCTCAAAGATGTGCGTATGGTGCAGGCGGTCGTCCTTATCAACATAAAACTCGCCATCAACCTCAGACATCTTACCGTCGGCTTTATACTGGAGGTTGTCGCTGCCATTACTGTGCTTGGTGAGAATGATGTCCTCGATACGGTGCTCTATAGGCGTTGTATAGTTCTCGCGGAGGTAAGCCTTCAACTCCTCGATTTGAGCCTCAGAAGGTTCGCCTGTTTCGTCAAGCTCCTCGTCGTCGAAATACTCATAATAGCCGGTGCAGTTCTCTGCATCATTGATGATGTAGTCGGCTATTGTCATATAGTTCTCGCGGATTTCCTGCTCGTTGTCGTGAGCTATCGCCTTAATGTAAGTGTCGATTGATTTACGCATATCGTTTTAAGTTTAAATTAGTTATTTCTTTTATCTGATGCAAAGGTAGCATTTATATTTGAAACTACCAAATAAATGACGCATAAATCATATATTAATGCGTATTTTATTATTTCTTTACATTCCCTCTGAATAATTCTGGCATTTGAGAAATTCAAAATGCGCCCACAGCGCACAATTCAACACTCAACATTCATAATTCAAAATTCACACTGTCGCCCATCCAGGAGCTCGAACCTGGTGCCACGCCTTGCCGTGGTGGGCGTTGTGCTGCCGCTATCCTCGCGGACCGCAGCAGCTTGAAAACAAAATACTTTAACTGATTATGATATAACGTTCCCGCCGGTGGAGTCGAACCACCGCAAGGGCCATGCCGGGCGCGGGATGAAATGGTCTACTTATACACCTCGATGCACTCTATCGCCTCGCAGTCAATATAGCTGTTGCAAGCCTTACCCAGCACCGAGATAACCTCCGTGTCGCTGTTATAGCCGATGATGTCGTCCTCGCCGCTGTCGCCGTTGATGAAACTGAAGCACACGCAGTCGCTGTGCATCTTTATTACTCCGTGCTGCTGATTGCTCTGAGCATCCATCAATATCGTTTTTACTGTTTTGAATTTCATAATCTTCTGTCGTTTTTTAAGGGTTATATAATATACTATTCGTTAATAATCTCAATCCGTGACAACTCATTATCTACATGAATTTCGTATCCCTGATAATTGATGCCATAGCCTATGCAACCATAACTACAAAACAGAGGCTCACAAATCATACTGGAGCCATACTAGGTGAATCCCCATGGATTTCGATTATATCCATTAAGCCAACTTTCGCAATCGCCATCACGCTTCAATATTGCATTGATTAGACGCTTCAGTTCGTTAGGTATATCTTTCGGTACTCTCATAATCTGTCGTTTCTTAACGGTTCTATAATATTCGTCTCGTACCACACTGCCGCCTGTGCCATCGTGTCCTTCAGGTCTTCGATGATCTGCATGTGGTTGTCTTGAGTGATGGTAATATGCCGTTCCGGGTGTTGTCCGTCGTGGTCGCCGCTTGCAAGGTGGATGATGCAAAATGTGCGGTCGGTATCGTGATGAGCTACCATGCCTCGCTGCTTGAGAGCTGCCACCGTGCGCTCGAAGTCTGCCGGAGTGGTCGGTATCACCTGCAACACGCTCCAGGGATATTCCTGAGCCGTGAGGAGTGTGTGTCCTTCCTGCTCACTAAGCAGGAAGGAATGAATTGTACTGGATGTTTTCATATAATTAAGCAACTTTTTTGATGTCCTTCATATATGATGTTACACTAATATCTTCACGTATGCGACCGTATGCCTCGTATTCAAGACTTTCAGTTTCGCCTGTCGCCATATATTCTGCCTTGACAATATAATAGAGCATACAGAAGAGATAGGCAGGCTGAAAAGTTTCGTCGCTATCAAACAAACGACTGGGCCACTGGTCGATGTCGTTGGATAGATTAGAGAAGAATCCATCATAGCTTGTGTGGTTCTCCTTTATCCACTTAGCCATCTGATCACGGTGTTTTCCTATCTTGGCTATAATGGCATCCTCCGCAGCCTGTGTCAGGCGAATTTTCACGCGACAAGAATCATTTTCATAATTGTAGTATCGTGGACTGTGAACCTCTACGAAATCCAGCTCTATATCGTCGCTGATAAACTCCTGCATCCACGATTCCCACACCTCCGTATATGCTTTACAGATGTCGTTATGGTACTGCTTATAATCGAAGGTAAAATCGACATCCTCCTCCAGATTTTCTTCTACGCACTCATAATATATATCATCATCCGGACTCCAGATTGAATCGTAAAAACCAACAAAACTTTGCAAGTTACCTACAGTCTCGTTTACAAATATTTTTGCCATAATCCTTAGTATTTTTAATGTTCTATAATAGGGGCAAATCGCCCCCGTGATACCTTATTTCTTGTTTTCCGATAATACCGTTCTCACGCTATAATAAGGCGTGTTAAACGGATATTTCACTTCGTTAATGACGTACACCACCGTCGGCTCACTCATGCGCAATGTGTCGCGACACTCCACACGACCATACATGCCGTGTACCATTAAATTCAAGGCGCACATCTTGCAAGCAATAGGATCGCTGTCTTGTGCCACATACTCGAAGCGACGGCCGGCCGAATGGTCCAGTTTGCTTTTCTCCATATAATGTGCCAGGAGCAAACGTCCGCTACCTGCTGCGCAGTCGTTCACCTTGCCATGGTCGCCGGCTCCCAGACCGCTGATCTGTGCCATAAGGTCTGACACACTCTGAGGTGTGAAGAACTGGCCTGTCTTCGATGCCTTGCCGCGACTCAGATACATTTCCTCGTACAATAAGCCAAACACGTCAAGCCATTGGCCACGCTCCATCGCCGTTGCCACATCGTCGAGCCACTGGAAGGTGAGTCCAGCAAAGGCTGGATTTTTCTGAGTGCAGTTTAAGACATGCTGACCGGTTGTGCCAGTCTTAAAAGCGTCAATACTGAAGAACTCTATAAGATAGTCGCAGAAGTCGCTTAGAGCCATTTCCTGCGGTCTGTTATGCTTGCTTGCCTGTTCGGTCAATACGTCAATATATTTCTTCTTGTCCATGATTTTCTCAAAATTTTATGTGTTCTATAATAGGGCTGCCCTGCTGCCAGTGCAGCCCGTAAATGTTGGTTTAGTAGCCTTTCCAAAAATATGAGTGATGACTATATTGGCTCAATGCCTTCTCTTTGGCAAACTGGCGGAGCTCGTAGTCGTAGCCTTCCATTTCTTTCATTATCGCCTCCGCCTTACGTGCCAGTCGCAGATAGGCTGCATACTTTTTCTTTGAAGCCTTCAGACTCTCGATTTTGGCAAGTCGGTCGTTTTTGTAAAACTCTATAACGGCAACCGCTTTTTCAGCCTCCAGACGTTCGCCCGTGTTCCACTGCCAGTCGTTAGGATTCACCTCCTTCTTCTTGCCGGTGTAACGGTTTACGCCGTGGCTCCAGTCGGCGGACATTGAGACGTTAGGGCGATATTCCTCAATACGGCAATAATCGCTACACTCCAGCCCGAAGCGATAATCCCCAAACGTGCTATAAAAGCCCGTCGCCTCCTTCACTGCATCGTGGAAGCGTTTATTCAGCACCTTACCATCAAACTGTCGGCACACCTGAATAAGTCCGTCCAGGGCTTTAATTTCGAGCTGTCGGCGCTCTATCAATGCGTCAACGTGCTTACAATACTCCTTCACCTCGTTGGCCTTCTTTTCGGCTTCATGCTTTTTTGCAGCCTCCATAAAGTCGTCCTCCGTGCCGATGCTGTAGGCTTCTTCCTCCCTGCCATTCTCGCGACTAAAAAGATGATGCACGTTAATATACCTCTGTGCATCCTCTTTAGATGCGAAGCGGCGCACACCGTCCATAGTTTCAGACTTCCACAGCCACACCTCGCCATCATTGCAAATCAAATTCTGTGCTTCAACAAATATCTGGTTCATAATATTCTCAATTTTTTAGATGTTCTATAATAGGACTGCCCTGCTGCCAGCGCAGCCCGTGAATAATGATTTAATAAGCCAATACCGCTATACGGTAGTATTCCGTTTCTCCTTCTTCAGGAATATTGGCAATACACATGTCGCCTGTCGGTGCCTCGTAAATATACGAGCTGCCTATAATATCGTACACTGTAAACTCGCCCCGCTGCTGGCTGTGCTCGCCGCCGTTGGCAATACACGTGATGCCGTTGTGATAGCCTCCGGCTGGTGCCGGAAAGTCCCCACCGACCATTCTATCCTGGAGGAAGCGCGACGAGTAGCGGCTCGCCTCCTTACTCGTCAGTTTCAGGGCCTGTGCCAGGAGTCGCTTTGCCTCCTTCCATCGTGCCTCGTTGAACATATCGCGACGTTGTGGAAAATATTGTGTGTCGTTAGTAACGTTGAATAATGCTATCTGTGCCATATCTGTAAAATTTTAAAGTTTGTGATGTTTTTGTCTGCCTATAATAAGACGTTTATTTAATACTCGATGCAGAGCAATATTGCCACTACTGCTGCAATGATGTTGTAGCCGACGAACTGCCAGCCAGTGCACTTGATGGGATCGCCATCATCGCCATAAAAGCTGTGTTGTGTCCGGAGCCACTGACGAGCCATTTTTAGGGCTGTCAGAGCGTTTTTAACCGTGCGAGTGACAAGTAATACAACGACGGCAAATAAGGCCGCGAGAAGGGCACGTGTGCCCGTTGTACGTGATATTATGATAGTCTGTACCATAATCCAAAGTATTTAAAAGTTGGTGATGTTATACGTTGTCTATAATAGGGAGGCTGGAGCCTCCCCGGGGTAATGGATTAAGCGACGTGCATAAAGTCGTCCAGATAATAGCGCGTGCCATACACGGTGAAGTACGGACGCCATTTTTCAGGATCACGCGGGCAAGTGTATTTTATACGCTGCCAACGTCGCGCCGTATGTTCGTTTTTGCTGGTGCAGTCGCGCCACAATATCCATTCGCCGCCATCGTCTATAACATAGCAGATACCGCCATAATTATTAGTCTGAAGGTAAGCGCAACCGAACTTTGATAGCTCGTCGAACTCCTGTTGTTTTGTGACTCTTGCCATAATCTGTAAAATATTAAAGTTGTTATAATTATATTGCATAAGACTTCACTGTGACGGCCTTATCGGCGCAGAACTCAACAGGATCCGTCTTCAGGATATAAGTCTTCTCGCTTCTTTCATACTGATAGCCCTGATTTTTCACAGACTTCATAACAAGGTTTTTCTCGCGATAGTCAACACGCGAATAACCTATAAGCGACCAAACACCGTTTTTTCGGTTGATGGCGTAATTTTCAATTAGATACATTGTTCTCATAATTGTAAAGTATTTTATTTATTTCTTGTTCACGCTTGCAAAGATAATATATAAATTTCTTTCATCCAAATTTTTCGCAATAAAAAATTGCACATAGGTTATTATTTAACACATCGAAACGAAATACATACATTATTCTGTATTTATTCACAAATCCCTAATATCTGTGATATTGTATAACGTGTATAATGTGATGGAGTGGGGGTACGATACAGCGAGATACAGCACGATACAACACCATACAGCACCATACAGCGAGATACAACACGATACAGCACGATACAGCACGATACAACACCATACAACACGATACAGCGAGATACAACACGATACAGCGAGATACAGCACGATACAGCGAGATACAACACGATACAGCGAGATACAACACGATACAGCACGATACAACATCATACAGCGAGATACAACACGATACAACACCATACAGCGAGATACAGCACGATACAACACCATACAGCGAGATACAGCACGATACAACACCATACAGCGAGATACAACACGATACAGCACCATACAGCACCATACAGCGAGATACAGCACCATACAGCCCAGAAACGACAAAAAACGGGCTGCAAACTAATTGCAGCCCGTAAAGCCGTGAACGGTTAAAACATTTTATATAATTCATTATACATATTATAAGTATTATTTTGTTTCAGGTACTCAAGGAAGGCCGCAGCGCGCTTTTTTGTCATAACTTTGTAGTTATGCAAAGTTAAAAAAGTTTTCTTTGCAACCGCTTTTATTTCCTCGATAGCGTTTAAAATTACGCTTTGAATTGCGCTTTGATATTGGTAACACTCCCAAGTCCTATTATAATAACGGACCTTTGCCCGGCCTACTTTAAAAGTATCATTTTTATATAATGTTACTTCGTGTCCCCAACTGTTTCGAGTGTTCCACGACTCACAAACAAATGTAAATTTAACGCCGTTAATAACTTTGTTGTATATCATAATATAATGTATTAAATTTGTTGGATGTAAGGACCGGCGGCGCCGGTCCCTGGTTAATAATTACAATTCTATCGGTTCGCCCTTTGTTAGATCGAAAATAGCGATTTGTTTGTTAATACGTCCCAGCTCTATTGCAGCGGCTAAATCGTCGACTATTACAGTAGCATCAAAATAATACATATTATTATCTGTATTGTACCAGCCGCCAAAAGCATTAATTTCAGGATGTTCGCTAACGTATTTAACGACATTTGCAAGCCCTTCAAGACCGAAAGAGTTTTGTGTATCTGCAACGGCTACAGCATAGCCAGATGTAACAGGCTGCAATGTTGCGGCGTTTACTGTAAAACCCTCTTTGTTGTTAATCGCTATTGTTGCCAGGGCAATTAAAACAGTTGTTTGTTTCTGATTCATAATCATAAAGTATTAATTTGTTATTTGTTTCTTGTTTACATTTGCAAAAGTAATACATATATTTCTTTTATCCAAATATTTTGGAGTAGAAAGTTATTCATAAGTTATTATTTAACATTCAGAAACAAAACATATAAGTTTCTTTATATTTGTTTGCAAATATATATATTATTACACATTGTTATATATATACG
>ERZ1026901.70-NODE-70-length-88200-cov-27.038425_pt1 | contig 88200 bp, 80 predicted proteins | sample MGYA00380179_ERZ1026901 | MGnify/ENA primary metagenome ERZ1026901 (study PRJEB33269, sample SAMEA4719815) | human gut metagenome | biome: human-associated habitat; feature: organic feature; material: feces | place: Cameroon | collected 2013-10 ... | reverse complement strand
TGTTTGGTTGTAAATTTTTTTGTGATTTGTGTCTAAAATTTGTTGACTAGTGCACTAGACATGCAAAAACCCCCGCCCTGACGGACGGGGGTAATTTTTTTGGCATTGTCGCAATGCTTATTACAGCTTGTGAGTAGCGCGTAAGCGGGCCATAGCTCTCTTCAGTGCGTTTTCGGCACGAACAGTATCAATGTCTTCGCTCTTAGAAGCAAGACGTTGCTCTGCACGTTCTTTAGCTGCTGCTGCACGAGCGGTATCAATATCTGCATCAGCTTCAGCAATAGTTGCCAAAACGGTGCATTTATTGTCTTTCATTTCCAGAAAGCCGCCACAAACAGCAAATTCCTTAACGCTGCCGTCGGTGAACTCAAGCTTCATCGGCGCAATATCCATGGTCGCAATGATAGGCATATGTCTAGCTTTGAGGCCAAGATTACCGGACAAAGCACGGAAACCCACATAAGTTACTTCTTCAGAAGCGAACAGCATCTTATCCGGCGTGACAATTTCAAAAGAAAACGGAGTAGCCATCTATTAATCCTTCATAGTTGCAGCCTTGGCAACAGCGTCATCAATGGTACCAACCATGTAGAAAGCGCCTTCCGGCAGGTCATCATGCTTGCCTTCGAGGATTTCTTTGAAGCCGCGGATGGTTTCTTTCAGAGGAACATATTGACCGGGGGTGCCGGTGAATTGTTCAGCAACGAAGAATGCCTGGCTGAGGAACTTCTGAATTTTACGAGCACGAGCAACAGTAACTTTGTCTTCCTCGCTCAATTCTTCCATACCCAGAATTGCGATGATATCTTGCAATTCCTTGTAACGTTGCAGGATAGCCTGTACGCCACGAGCAACATGATAATGCTCTTCGCCGATTACCAGCGGATCGAGGATACGGCTGGTGGAGTCGAGCGGGTCAACTGCCGGATAAATACCAAGCTCTGCGATTTGACGAGACAATACGGTGGTTGCATCCAAGTGAGCGAAGGTGCCTGCCGGAGCCGGGTCAGTCAAGTCATCCGCAGGTACGTATACAGCCTGTACGGATGTGATAGAACCAGTCTTGGTGGAGGTAATACGCTCTTGCAGTGCGCCGATGTCGTTTGCCAGGGTAGGTTGGTAACCTACTGCGGAAGGCATACGGCCGAGCAATGCGGATACTTCGGAACCAGCCTGAATGAAACGGAAAATGTTATCGATAAAGAGCAGTACGTCCTGGCCGCCAACATCACGGAAATATTCCGCCATGGTCAGACCGGTCAGACCAACACGCATACGTGCTCCAGGAGGCTCGTTCATCTGGCCGTATACAAGAGCAGTCTTGTTGATAACGCCAGACTCTTTCATTTCGCCCCACAGGTCGTTGCCTTCACGAGTACGTTCGCCAACGCCTGCAAATACGGAATAGCCGCCGTGTGCAGTAGCAATGTTATGGATCAGCTCCATAATAATAACGGTTTTACCTACGCCAGCACCGCCGAACAGACCGATTTTACCGCCCATTGCATACGGAGCGATAAGGTCAACGACTTTAATGCCGGTTTCCAAAATTTTAGTAGCTGTAGCCTGTTGGTCAAAGCTCGGTGCCGGTCTATGAATAGGCCAGTGATCAGCTGCTTCAACCGGAGTGTCATCATGGTCTACAGTTTCACCTAAAACGTTGAAGATACGGCCCAGTACGCCAGGACCAACCGGAACGCTGATAGGAGCGCCGGTATCAACAACTTCCATGCCACGAACCAGACCGTCGGTGGAGCTCATAGCAACAGCGCGGACAATGTTATTGCCGATGTGCTGCATAACTTCTGCGGTCAGGTGGATTTTTACTTTACCCTCATCGGTGGTGCCATCAATGTGCAGTGCGTTGAGGATAGCAGGCATGCTTTTAGGAGGAAACTCTACGTCGATAACAGGGCCTACAACTTGTACGATTCTACCTGTATTCAAGGTTTTAGCCTCCCTACGAAATATCTAATTAGTTTTGTGCCTGTTTCAGAGCTTCTACGCCGCCAACGATTTCGTTCAGCTCGCGGGTAATGGAAGCCTGACGTGCCTTGTTATAGGACAACTCCAGGTTTTGTACCAGCTTGCCTGCGTTATCGGTAGCAGAGCTCATAGCAGTCATACGAGAACCCAACTCACTGGCAGCAGATTGTACCAGTGCGGCGTAAACTACAGTTTCCAGATACTTAGGTGCAAGTACCTGCAGAGTTTCGTCTTCATCAGGCTCGAAAATAAAGCTTGCACTAGCTTTGCCCTTCTCCTTTACAGGAGGCTCTACCGGCAGAATCTTGTCGCTGGTAGGAATTTGGGACAGAGCAGTTTTGAAAAGTGTAAACACAATATGCAGCTCGTCGAAATGCTCGTCAGCAAATTGTTTAATTGCATCCTGAGCAATTTCTACTGCATTTGCGTAAGTCGGTCTGTCGGAGTAGCCGAAGTGGCTGCTCAGCACTTTATAGCCGCGGCGTTGGAAGAAATCCCTAGCCTTACGGCCGCTGGTGATAATGACTACGTCATGCTCACATTCAGAAATCTCCGCAACAGCTTTTTTCAAAGCGTTGGAACTATAAGCGCCTGCCAGACCTTTATCAGAGGCGAGCACCAGATAACCAACTTTTTTAACATCACGATGTTGAAGCAGCGGGTGTTTTTTGGCACTTAAGCCTGCAAGGATGCTCGGATCGCTCACAACGCTGGATAACACTTCTTTAATCTTGATGGCATACGGACGGCTTGCTGCAGCTTTTTCCTGCGCTCTTCTGAGGCGGGCAGCAGCAACCATTTTCATAGCCTTCGTGATTTTGCCAATGTTACCTACGCTTTTCATGTGGCGATGAATCTCGCGTGCAGTAGCCATTAGTTAATCACCTACCTTCACTAACAAAGGTATCCTTGAACTCGGCGATAGCTTTCTTCAGAGCTTCTTCGTTCTCATCGGTGATTTTCTTGGTTTTGATGATGTCTGCACCAACTTCCGGATGGTTAGCTTCCATGAAGTCCAGGAATTCTTTTTCGCAGCGAGTTACTTCTTTAACTGCTACGTCATCCAGATAGCCTTTAGTACCAAGGTAAATAGCCATAACCTGTTTTTCAACAGACAGCGGGCTGTATTGGCCTTGTTTCAGAACCTCGGTCAGACGTTGACCACGGTCCAGCTGAGCTTTGGTAGCTTTATCCAGGTCAGAAGCAAACTGAGCAAATGCTGCCAGTTCGCGGAACTGTGCCAGATCCAGACGTAAGGTACCTGCAACTTGTTTCATAGCTTTGATCTGAGCAGCACCACCTACACGGGATACAGACAGACCGGAGTTGATAGCCGGACGGATACCAGAGTAGAACAGCTCGGATTCAAGGAAGATCTGACCGTCGGTAATGGAAATTACGTTGGTCGGAATGAAACCGCCTACGTCGCCTGCCAGGGTTTCGATGATCGGCAGTGCGGTGATGGAACCGCCCTTCAGTTCATCGTTCAGCTTAGCAGCACGTTCGAGCAGACGAGAGTGCAAATAGAATACGTCGCCAGGGTATGCTTCACGTCCTGGAGGACGGCGCAGCAGCAGGGACATTGCACGGTATGCAACAGCATGTTTAGACAGGTCGTCGTATACGCACAGAACGTCTTTGCCCTGATCCATGAAGTATTCAGCCATGGTTACACCAGAGTACGGAGCCAGGTATTGCAGCGGAGCGGAGTCAGCAGCAGTAGCAGCAACGATGATGGTGTATTCCATAGCGCCGTGTTGTTCAAGAGTACGAACAATACGAGCAATGTTAGAAGCCTTTTGGCCGATAGCTACATAAATGCAGATAACGCCCAGGCCTTTTTGGTTGATAATGGTGTCGATTGCAACTGCAGTCTTACCGGTACCACGGTCGCCGATGATAAGTTCGCGCTGACCACGTCCGATAGGAACAAGTGCGTCGATACATTTAATACCAGTTTGCAGCGGGGTATCAACGGATTTACGATCTGCGATACCATGTGCAGGAGATTCAACCGGACGACGAGCAGCAGCAGCGATTTCGCCTTTGCCGTCGATCGGGTCACCGATAGCGCTAACTACACGGCCCAGCAGGTTTTCACCAACAGGAACCTCCATGATGCGGCCGGTACGACGAACTACGTCGCCTTCTTTAATCTTGGTCTCGCCGCCCATCAGTACGATACCAACGCTGTCCGGGTTCAGGTTCAGAACCATGCCGGATACGTTGTGAGGCAGTTCAACTAATTCGCCAGCCATAGCGTTTTTCATACCGATAACGGTTGCGATGCCGTCACCGATTTTTTCTACGATACCAACTTCTTCCAGATCAGCATCCACATTGTAATTCTCCAGCTTGTTGCTGAGAGCATCACCCAGGGCTTCCGGTTTGGTGTACTCGTGAACGTCGATGCCGTTCAGAGCAACTTCCATTTTCTTCAGCTTGCGCAGTGCGGAAGCGTCGAATACCTTATCGCCAACTTGTACGATGATGCCGCCGAGGATAGACGGGTCAACTTTCTTGTTTAAGAAAATCTCACGACCCAGTTTCTCGGTCAGGATTACAGAAATGGATTGATACTCGTCAGCCGACAATTTCTTGGCGGTAGTAACGTTTACGTCTAACAGCTCTTTAATGGAGCCCAGATCGATTTTGAAGTCGGACAATTGTTGCTTAATTAAAGCAATATTTTCTTCTGTCTTCATATTGTACCAATCACCTCCGAATACCGGGTTTCTGCCTGCTGTTTCGCATTTTCAGCGGCATAAGTCCGGCCTAATAGGGAAAGCAGCAAAATTATTTCATGATAGAATCAACGATTTTGCTAGCCATTTTTTTGTCTTCTTCAGAACCTAACTTTTGTTCTACGATCTTGCTAGCAGCAATCATGGACAGGTTGATAACTTGGGCACGAACTTCGTCCATAGCTTTCTTTTGTTCCAGTGCGATTGCTTCTTTAGCGGTTGCAATAACCTGATCTTGTTCAGCTTTAGTGTCAGCCATGATTTTGTCATGAGCAGCCTGAGCAGTTTTGCGGGCAGCATCAACAATAGCTTGAGCTTCTTGTTTAGCTTCAGCCAGCTTTGCAGCATATTCAGCTTTAACTGCTTCAGCGTCAGTTTTAGCCTTTTCTGCAGCTTCCAGATCGCTTGCAATTTTGTTCTTACGCTCTTCCATAATGTTGCATACGGGTTTGTAAGCGAATTTTGCAAGAACGAAAACTAAAACCAAAAAGTTCAGGATCTGCGCGATAAGTGTTGCATTGAAGTTAACCAATTATAGCACGCTCCTTTTTGTAATATCTTGCAAAATTAAATTATTTAATGAACGGGTTAGCGAATACCAGAACGATAGCGATTACATAGCACAGAATAGGCATGGATTCGATCAAGCCTACGCAAACCAGCATGTTGGTAAAGATTTTACCAGCTTCTTCCGGTTGACGAGCCATGGATTCAATAGATTTGCCGCACATGTTGCCGTTACCGATACCAGCGCCAGCAGCAGCACCCAAGCAAACAAGGCCTGCACCAATTACAGATGCAGCAGTAATGATTGCATTTTCAGACATTTGTTTCATCCTTTCGAAATTGTGATTTTAAATTTTTTTGCTAAAAAGCTTAGTGTTCGTCGTGGCTAGCAAATGCCAGTGCATAGCTGCCCAAAGACAAAATGGTAAAGATAAAAGCCTGAACGAAGCCAATGAACAGGGAGAACATTACCCACAGTTCAGGAACAACCCACGGAGCCAGCTGATACAGTACGATCAGCAGGATTTCGCCTGCCAGGATGTTACCAAAGAGACGAAGAGCCATGGTCAGCGGTTTAGTCACTGCATCCAAAAGATGCAACGGCAGGAATGCCGGACTAGGGCTGATGAAATGTTTAAAGTGGCCGATACCTTGTTTCGCCACACCAACGCAATACGCGCTAAACGCAATTAGCAAAGAAAGCGCAAAGCAGGTATTAATGTCATTGGTAGGTGAAGTCCAGTGAACGCCAATCTGCGGAAGCAAAATGCCCAGTTCGTTTGCTACCAGAATAAACATGAACAGGGTAACAATGAACGGTGCCATAAATTTACGGCCTTTGGATCCCAGGTTGTCTTCCATCAGACCATTTAAGAAATCAAGAATGATTTCCATTGCATTCTGCAGTCCGGAAGGAACCATTTTCGGGTTCTTACAAACCAGAAGGAACAGTACGAAAACGATTGCCATAGTTACCCAGGTCATGTACATGGTTTGCATGTTGACCTCACCTAAAAAGGTAGATTGGGTAAGGTAATGGATAATCTCTCCGGATTTTTCTGCGCCTTCAGCTGCTGCATTTCCCATTTTTACACACTCCTTTCTTCACGCCCTCTCATTTTGATGTTGGTACGCGATAAATAATAGATTTAAGATAAAGAATATATGTATCAGAAGAAACCCGCCAAATGCGCCATGCACAGCAAGCTTCATCTTTAACATCGTGATAATAAACGTGGCCGCGGCTGCCAGACGAGCCCAGCGGAAACGCTTCATGATTTTTAGTCCCTGCTTCGGCACCTCCACATAGGGAAGAGATTTCTTGATGCCTAAAAACAAAATGGACAAATCTATCGTGCCTGCCAGCACACCGCAAAGCACGCCGTGGGCAAAGGCACTACGCTGCCATAACCAAAGCGGCACAGCTATCAGCAGCGCACACATACATATGCGTGCTACGAAAGCATTAGCGCCATTTCTTGCTATGGGCGTCAAATCGAAGTTACTTTTCATCCTTTTTGTGTTCAGTGTCCCGTGAAAGGACGCTCCTCTGAATCAGATTATAGTAGGTCATAACAAGTGAAACTATCGCCAGACCGATACAAATGCCACGCATCGTGTGGTCGCCTGTCTCAAAATGACGGTCGAGCCAGTCGCCGCCAAAATAGGCCAGCAGAAAATCAATAACTGCCATAAACGCCAGAGAGGATACAGTAGCCAAAGCTTCAAGCATCCGCATATGTTCCTTATCAGGTGCTTTGTTAGTCATGATTTCTCACCGTAGCTCTAATTCACAAATTCAACAAATTTACTCTTTTAATTTTAATATTTTTCACAGTTTTTGTCTATGCCTTAGACGCAAATTCCGGTAAATTTTCTACGTCAAAGCCATTTTTTCTTAAAATAGCATGGATAATGCGCTCACAGGCCTTGCCGTCACCATAAGGATTAGCAGCCTCCGCCATCGAGCGGTAATGATCCGCATCATCTAAGAGCAGATTTGTTTCGCGCAGAACATCGTCATAAGCAGTGCCGACGAGCTTAACCGTGCCGGCTTCAACCGCCTCCGGACGCTCGGTCGTATCACGCAGGACGAGTACCGGCTTGCCTAAAGCAGGAGCCTCCTCCTGAATGCCGCCGCTGTCGGTCAGCACAATATCCACCTTCGCCATCAGATTGGCAAACGGCTCGTATTCCATAGGCTCAATCAGATGTACTCTGTCGAGATGGCCAAGCTCCTGCTTAACAATCTCGCGCACCTTCGGATTTTTATGTACAGGGAAGATTGCTTCCACATCTTCATGAGTTTCCAGCACGCTCTTCAGCGCACGATAAACATGACGCATAGGCTCGCCCAAATTTTCGCGACGGTGTGTCGTCATGAGAATCAGACGATGGCCGCTGGCAAAAACCTTGTTGAACTCTTCGTCCTCAAAGCGGTAAGCCTTCTTCACAGTAGTCTGCAAGGCGTCGATAACAGTGTTGCCTGTCACAAGGATATGCGCAGGGTCAACATTCTCCTTCAGCAGGTTGCCCTTGCTGGTAGAGGTCGGCGCAAAATGCATATCTGCAATTGCACCAGTCAGCTTGCGGTTCATTTCCTCCGGATATGGAGAATATTTATTGCCGGTACGCAGACCAGCCTCCACATGGCCTACAGGAATCTGTGCATAGAAGGCTGCCAGAGCGCCTGCAAAGGTCGTCGTAGTGTCACCATGTACAAGCACCATATCAGGCTTAGCCTCTTCCATAACAGGCTTCAGGCCCATCAGCGCACGTGTAGTCACATCGTACAGCGTCTGGCCAGAGGTCATAATGTTCAAATCATAATCAGGCTTGATGCCGAAAAGGTCTAGCACCTGATCCAGCATTTCACGATGCTGTGCAGTAACAGCAACAATCGGCTGGATATATTCAGGATACTTGCGCATTGCCAGCACCAAAGGACACATTTTAATAGCTTCCGGACGAGTTCCGAAAACAGTCATTAATTTTATCTTCTCCACGGTTCTTCCTCCCCCTTATCTGTCGTTCAGAATACCGATTTTTTTAGCACCAACAGCAACCGCTGTAATAATCACGGCAATAATCAGCGCTGCATAGAAGCCGTCGAATTCAGCCCACAGCACCGCTGCAATACCCAAAGCAGCAGTAATGCCATACATCAGCAGTACAGCCTGCTTCTGGTTCATACCCATCGCCAGCAGGCGGTGATGCAAATGACCTTTATCCGGCTGGAAAATCGGACGGCCATTGCTGTAGCGGCGCATAATAGCAAATGCCGTATCCATAATAGGCAGGCCTAGTGCAATTGCCGGCACAATCAAGGCTACTGTCGCAGCCGTCTTTACGGCACCGTAAACAGAAATTGCCGCTAATGTATAACCAATAAACATACTGCCCGTATCGCCCATGAAAATGGACGCAGGGTTGAAGTTGTAACGCAGAAAGCCGATAATGCCGCCGGCCAGCGCCGCCGTCATCACCGCTATATGATAATAGCCCATCTGTACGGCCACAAGAATAACCGTAATCGAAGCGATGGCGCTTACGCCTGCCGCCAGACCGTCCAGGCCGTCAATCAGGTTTACAACGTTCGTAAAGCTGATAACCCAGAACACTGTCAGGATAGCAGACAATATCCATTCATTCAGATAGAAATAGCCGCCAAAGGGGTTGTTGAGCCATTCAATACGGATATCGAAGGCCACCAGCACGCAGGCAGCAAAAATCTGCCCCAGCAGCTTCACCTTCGCTGGCAGCTGATACTTGTCATCCAGTACGCCCACGATGACAATCACGCTACCGCCAACAAGGATACCGACGATATCCTTCGTCAGCTCCAGACTCGCAACTGCGGCAATCATAAAGGCAATATAAATAGCCAGACCGCCAAGGCGTGGCATTATCTTTTTATGCACCTTGCGGTTATCGGGCTTATCAATCGCGCCGATTATAAAGGCTAATTTTTTGATATAGGGGGTCAGAATGTAGCTTACCAAGGCGGCAAGCAGAAAAGGGAAACCGTAAGCACTTAACATTTATTTTTTCTCCACTCAAAGTAAACACGAAAACACAAACCGCGAATTTCTCGCTTGTCCTTATATAGTATAACATCTTTGACACTTACGTCAATTACTTTTGTTACAAAAACTGCTTACGCACTCATTTTTCTGCAAAAATATCGTCCTTATGCCTGTTTATTATAACATTGATTCTTATATACTGATATAGAAATTGAGCATATAAGTTATGCCCGTCCATCTCCTACGCCCTGCAAAAACTCTTCCAAATATTTATCAAGCAGCTGCATAGCTGGCAGTCTGCTCGGTCTAGGGAACTTATGCACTAGTTTGTAGATAACCCTTTCAGGCGGTTCCTCCTGAATTTGATAAATCTGATATCCTCCTGTTTTTTGAAACTCTCTAGCCATTGACAACGGAATAATGCTCCAGCAGTCTTCCTCTTCCATCAGCTTCAAAATTAACGCCGCCGTATCAACGTGCAGCTCCGGGCACAAACCATCAGGCCACCACCGTTCATGCCACACACGAAAAGCAGGACTCCAGTTGATAAAAAATTCTTTTTCCGGATTAAGCTCACTTACACTGATAGACAGCAGCTTGCTGTCATTAGTGCTCTGCGCTTTACGTATCAGAACCATTTTCTCCCGTAAAATTTCCTGCATATAAATATTTTTCAAAATTACAGGACGCAGCACAAAGCCAACATCTATTTTCTGCTGCTCCAGCAGTCTATAAATCTCATTAGACTGGTGCGTCCTAATTCGTAGACTAAGCCTAGGTTCTTCTATCTGCATAAGCCTTCTGTACAAAGGCGGAAAAAGATACACATTCAAGCTGTCAACGCTAGCAATCGAAAGATATACCCTTTCATTATTTCCTGCCGACAAACGATGCGTATCCTGTAAAAGCGAAAGCCAGCGCTCAGCAATAGGAATAAACTCCTCACCTTTTGCAGTAAGCTTTATACCCTGTCTGCCTTGAAAGCGGATAATGAGCTGCGCATTAATCTCATCCTCTAAAGATTTTAAACGGTGGCTCACTGCCGACTGTGTCAGATACAGCTCCTGCGCTGCTTTAGAAATAGTTCCCGTATGTACAATAGCTAAAAAAGCAGTTATGTTCTGGATGTTCATAGCACTCAGCCTCCTCAAAAATATCTTCTTAGTAATTATACCCTATTCTTCTCCAAATATGAAATTTATTAATATTTTTTAGCGAATTAATTAGTTAGAAAGGCGCGCGACTTTATTGTATACTATTTGCATAGTACAGTATGCTGTTTATCGGTATGCCGGAGTACTTATTTTGAAAATAGTTACAATTGGAGGGACTGTCATGCAAACAAAATTTGGTAATTTATTCGACGCAACAGAATTAAATGAATTAAGAAAGAAATTTAAATATGTAGACGCACAGGCGAACGGCAAAAAACGTGTTTTCTTTGATAACGCCGGAGGCTCCTTACGCCTGATTGACGCAGAAGAACGCTTCCATGCTATAGACCTGCACCCTGATGCTTCTGAGCATCTGAACACGCTGGCCTTAGAATTATTAGATATTGAAAACAAAGGCCGTGAAGATATCCGCACTCTGTTCAACGCCAAGCATGGCGCTATCGCTACCGGCTATACCGCTTCCCAGCTGATGATGGAAGCTGTACGCATAGTCAGTGAAAATGTCAAGGGAACTAATGTTGTTACTACCTGCCTCGAGCATCCATCTTCCTTCGATGCCATGAGCATGTATGCAGAAAAATATGGCCGTGAGCTGCGCGTAGCCAAAGCTAATCCAATCACCGGCGGCATAGATACAGAGGAAGTGATTTCCTTAATTGACAAAGACACAGCCATTGTCAGTGTAATGGCAGCCTCCAACATTTCCGGTCACATTATGGATATTGCCGCTATCGCCAAGCAAGCCAAAGCTATTAATCCTGATATCATCGTTATCAGCGATGCCGTACAGCACGCCCCACACGGTACAATTGATCCGGAAAATGACGGTATCGACGTAATGAACTTCGCCCCTTATAAATTTTTCGGTATCCGCGGCTTCGCCCTCATGTACATTTCTGACCGTGTAAAAGACTGGCCTCATCACCGTCTGCTTGGCAGTCCTAGTGATAATTGGGAAATCGGCAGCCCGGGAACTGCAAACTTTGCTGCCATGAGTGCTATCGTCGATTATGTATGCGGTCTTGGCACAAAAGCAGCAGCACAAGCTTTTGACCGCCGCCAGCTTTTTGAAGCAGGCATGAAGCGTATAGCAGACCACGAGCGTGCACTCTTAGAACTCATGCTTGAGGGCACTGAAACCGCTCCCGGCCTGCGCCACATTCCAGGCATCAACGTAAAAATGGATGATCCTGATTTAAACAAACGTGATTTAATCATAGGTATCGAATTTGCTAACATGGATGCTGTAAAAGCGCGTGAGGAACTTGAAAAACGTGGCGTTGTTGCTTTTGAACGTATGGGCAACAGCATTTATTCTGCACGCATGCTAGAGCAGTTCAATTCTCCCGGCGTAGTCCGCATGTCTCCGCTACATGTCAACACTCCCGAAGAAATCACCTTCTTCCTTAACGTATGTGCTGAGGTTGCAGCTTTATAAACCCCTGACTATTGACAAATAAAGGAGTTATACCATGAAACAAGAAGCTAAAAAGCATAAATTAGGCCTAGGCAGCCAAATTCTTATCGGCATCCTTGTAGGCCTTGCTATAGGATTTTTCTCTCCCTCGTTTACTCAGACCATTGCGCCGTTAGGCAACATTTTCCTGCGTATGCTGAAAATGCTCATTGTGCCGCTTGTATTCTTTAGTATTATCAGCGGTATCTGTAAAATGGGCGATGTCAAGCAGCTGCTGACTGTTGGTCTGCGCTTTGTTGTGTATATTCTCGTTACCTCTGGCATTGCCGCTACAGTAGGTGCCATCTTTGGTATTATCAGCGGCGTTGGCAAAGGAACCACTGAATTTCTTGGAGATGCCTCCAAAGTCAAAGCTGTTTCCTACAGCTTTATAGACAACGTAGTATCTTGGTTCCCGGAAAACATTGTTCAGGCTATGGTGAAGCAGGACATGCTGCAAATCATCGTCTTCGCCATCTTCATCGGCTGCGCACTGCTGACTTTAGGCAAGGAGGTAGATATTCTTATCAAAGGCTTTGACCAATGCAGCAAGCTAATGCTGAAAATCACCGATTTTGTTATGGCCTTCTCGCCTGTCGGCATTGCTGCTTTGATGGCTAAGCTGGTCAACAGCATTTCCGGCGCGACCGTAAAAGACGTTATTACCTTTATCATCATGGACTACGTCGCAGCCATCGTGGTTCTGGTAGTTATGTATCCATTACTGCTGAAGCTGCTCTCCGGCCTCTCCCCGCTAACCTTCTTCAAAAAAATCACCGAGCCTATGCTGGTAGCTATAACCACTACCTCCTCAGCAGCAACTCTTCCTGTTTCCCTGAAAACTGCTGGCACTAAGCTTGGAATTCCTGAAAATGTTTACGGCTTTACCTTGCCCTTGGGCAACACCTGCGGCATGAATGGCTTTGCCATCTTCATCGGCCTCTGCTGCATTTTCTGCTCCAATGTTTATGGTGTAGAAATCACCTTCTCTAAGCTGGTGCTGTATGTTTTCCTCGGCATCATTCTTTCTGTTGGTGCAGCAGGCGTTAAGGGCGCCGGCATCGTTATGAGCACCGTGCTTTTAGAAGCAATCGGTATGCCACTGACCGTTATCCCTATTTTCGCTGCTATTTGGCCTGCTATTGATCCGCCTCATACCTTGCTTAACAACGTCAGCGATATTGTTGGCACCTCCATCATCGCCAAACGCCTTGGCTTGATAGATGAAAATGTATATAACAGTGAAATCGTCGACTAACTAGTTTTAATCCGCACAACTTAATATGTAATAATAAAAAGCGTCCTGCCATCTTCACAAGACAGCAGGACGCTTAATTTCATGCTCTATTAATAGTTTTCAGCGTGTACTTCAAAATAGCTTTGCGGATGAGCGCAAACGGGGCATACCTTCGGTGCAGAGGTGCCTACTACGATATGACCGCAGTTGCGGCATTCCCAAACCTTAACCTCGCTCTTTTCGAAAACAGCAGCAGTCTCCACATTTTTCAGCAGAGCTCTGTAGCGCTCCTCATGATGCTTTTCGATTTCACCAACCATACGGAATTTGGCAGCTAACTCCTTGAAGCCTTCAGCCTCAGCAGTTTTAGCAAAGCCTTCGTACATATCAGTCCATTCATAGTTTTCGCCGTCGGCCGCAGCTGCAAGATTTTGTGCAGTATTGCCAATGCCCTCCAGCTCCTTGAACCACATTTTAGCGTGCTCTTTTTCGTTATCAGCAGTTTTTTGGAACAGAGCGCTGATTTGCTCATAGCCTTCTTTTTTGGCTACGCTTGCAAAATAAGTATATTTGTTACGCGCCTGAGATTCACCTGCGAATGCAGCCTCCAGATTTTTTTCAGTTTGTGTACCAGCATATTTGTTAGCCATGTTATTGCCTCCTTAATTTAGCCCGGCAGCTTATGCCGGAGCCTACAACAACCATATAATGCGGCAAAAGGCCGCATGACCTTAATTTAATTGTACTCCTTTATTCCCGAAGAGTCAAGGATAATGATTATTTGTTACGTTTTCTTTGCGATTTTTGTGTGAATTATAAATGAAACTTTTCCAGTGTTGCATAAGCGGATATATTTTTATGAAAGCAAATCAACGCCCGGCCTCTACCTTTCCATAGAAGCCGGGCGTCGCTACGCTCACCATATCATTTTTTCAAGACATAGAATGGGTCAATCGTCTGACCGTCGGCCACCACCTCATAATGCAGGTGCGGCCCTGTGCTGTAGCCTGTGCTGCCCACAAAGCCGATAATCTCACCCTTGATAACTGACTGCCCTGCTGCAACAGCAATACCACTCATGTGGCCATAGGCAGTCTCATAGCCGTTGCCATGGGCGATACGCACATAACGTCCATAGCCGCCATTGAGGCCTGCCTGCTCAACGGTGCCTGCCGCTGTAGCATATACCGGCGTACCAAAATCAACAGCAATATCTATGCCGGGATGCCAGTCATAGCCACCCTCTATCGGGCCTGTGCGTACACCATAGCTGCTGCTAATAACACCGCCGTCCGTCGGCCACTTGTCAGGGAAGGTCGCAGCCGCGCCGCTTTTGCCCTCCACCTCGCCTAAAAGCTCGCTTACAGATTTTTTAGTAGCGTCGAGCATCTGCTTGATGTTCACGTTCTGCGCACGCAGCACCGCCATCGTTCCCTTGACGTCCAGCCTTCCCTGTCCGCCCTTGCCCGTATAGGACGTATTCGCAGCCGTATCCTTCGCCGTCGTCGAATCCACCATGCTCGTGCCTTCACCCAGCTTGCTGCTGTCCACATCACGGATAATCGCACGACGCAGCTTTTTCTCCAGATTGGAAATCTCTGCCATGTCGCGCAGCATTCTTTCGTTATCATTCACAAGCTGCTGCAGCTTCGTCTGCTGCTCCTGCTTATTTTGCTTATACGCCGCAAAATCCGCCGCCTCACTGCGATAGTCCGCCAGCTGATAATAAAAGTAGCCTGCGCAGCTCACAGCGCCTGCCAGCAGCAAAGCGCCTATAGCTGCACCAGCCTTGAGCTTCGCATAGGAGAACTCTATGTGTCTGCCATTCGGCAGAGTAAGCTCACATTTTTTCTCATTCTCTTCCATTTTTTATTAACCTCACTTGAAAAGACCAAAGCGCTGGCCTACTGCCAGCAATCTGCGTCCAACAAAGGGCACATTATCCAAATCCTCTTTATGCAGGCCGCCGCACGCCAGCAGCGCCACTGCGTAGGCAGGCACAGCCGTCACCATCGCAAACAGCACGCACCACATGCCCATGCTTGACGTCAGCGCCAGCACGCCATAAATCACCGCGCCCATAACGCCGGAAGCAAAGAAAGGACGCACGATGCTGCCCACGGAGAAGCTGTAGCCTGTCAGCTTATAAATAAAGCCCATATTGATAATTGCTGCCACAGCAAAATCTGCCACCGTCGCCATCGACGCACCACGGATGCCCAACTCCGGCACCGCCGTCAGACTCCAGCTCATCACAACCTTGACTACGCAGGCGATAATCATATTCACTACCGGAATAGCCGTGCGTCCCAGGCCCTGCAGGATACCTGTACTAATCTGATGCATACCGAGGAACAGAATGCCGATGCTCATCGTCTGAATAGCAGGCGCTGCACCGGGAGCATTATACACAAGCGCTGCTACCTTCTCTGCCAGGCAGTACAAGCCCATGAAGCAGGGGAAGGTAATAATCATCGCTACGCGGAAGGCGATACGGATTTTATCGCGGATAGCCTCAAAGCTGCCCAGCGTGCGGGATTCGGAAATCGAAGGCACCAGGCTGATGGTCATAGCCGCCGTAAAAATCGTCGCCAAATTAACCAGCGGCACAGCCATGCCCGTCAGATAACCGAACAGCTCCGTCGCATGGTGAATATCAAAGCCAGCCGCCTCCAGTCGCTGCGGCACAATCAAAAGGTCGAGGTTCGCGCCAATCGGCAGCATCAGGCTGGTCAGCGAAACCGGCAGCGCCAGCTTCAGCAGACGCTTGATGATATGGCCTGCGCTTTCTACAGGCGCACTGTCGTCCTGCTCAGCCATCTCTCTTTGCAAACGCTGCTTCAGACGGCGATAGAACCACATCAGCACCAGCAATGCGCAGAACGCACCCACGCCAGCGCCCATGCTCGCGCCGCCTGCAGCGAAGGCCAGACCGTACGGCATGAAGAGGTCGGCAAAAATCAGCATCGTAATGACGCGCGTAAGCTGCTCCACAATCTCCGACACCGCTGTCGGCGTCATAATCTGCCAGCCCTGCAGATAGCCGCGGAAGCTGGCCAGAAAGGTTACGAAGAAAACGGCCGGAGCCAGCGCAATAATAGAATAGTAAGCGCGGCTGTCGCGGATGATATGATTGTTAATCAGCCAGTCCGCACCGAAAAACAGCGATGATGAAAACAGCAGGCCGCTTAAAAGCAGCACGCGCAGCGAAACGTTAAACACACGCTTCGCACCACGGTAATCCTTATTCGCCAGCTTTTCTGACGTAATAATAGAAATCGCCACCGGCACACCTGCGCTCGACACCGTAATCGCCATCAGATAAATCGGAAAGCCCATCTGATACAGGCCAATACCCTCGCCTCCCAGCACACGTGACAGAATAATCCAGTTCAGTGAACCAATAACCTTAACCACGATGCTTGAGGCTGTCAGAATCAGCGTTCCCTTTAAAAATTTACTATTAGAAGCGTTATTTTCGTTGCTCATATAATCCCCTTATCCACTATATAGTTATACAGTATAATTATCCTCTTTTCCACGCAAATTTACAAGTGCTTTTAACAGAAATGTCATAGACTCGTTACGTATTTTCGCTTGCATCTGGCGGTGCGTGTGCTAAAATAAATTTATAAGGCACATTGCCAGTAAAAGGAGTGAAGTATTATGAAAAAATCTTTAAGCTTAATGACTGCGGCACTGCTTGCAATCGGTCTTTCCACGACCGCCTTTGCATCGCCGCTGAAAAACTATGACGCAGGCCACGTTGCTATCGACGCAGGCGTAACCCTGCCCTCCAGCGTCAAGGGCGACAACTACAAAATGAGCAAATCCAACAGCACCTATGCAGGCGCAACTCTCGGCATCGGCAGCAACATGGCGCTGAACTACAAATGGAACAACTACAAGGCTGACGAAGCTAAAACCCGCGCGCAGCAGTTCAACCTCATGTACAAGGTTCTGCCCGGCCTTTCCGCTTATGCAGGCTATCTGCACGCAGATACCTCCAGCGACATTGCTTCCGGCAAAACCAAAAACTCCGGTCAGGTAGGTCTGCAGGCCGCTTATGATATTCCGCTGCTCTTCACCGTTTGGGGCAACGTGGGCGTAGGCACGAAGAACGCTGGCTATGAAATTGGCGTCAGCAAAGCAATCTTCAACAATGTTGAGCTCAACGCCTCCTACTATGACCAAAAATTCAACGATGCCTTCGGCGATGACAAGGATATGAAGGCTAAAGGCGTTAACCTCGGCGTAACCGTCAAATTCTAATTTGTTAGCAGGCGCTGACTAAATAAAACTAAAAAGTAACGGATAATTATTATTGACAACCTGCGCAGCTTGTGGTATTATATAAGTGTCAAGGGCACACAAGCTGTGCTGATTAAAGAAAATCTAAGCAATGCAATATAAAAATCTGGAGGGAAACACTATGAAAAAATTTGTATGTCAAGTATGTGGTTATGTATATGAAGGCGAAGCTGCTCCGGCAAAATGCCCGCAATGCGGCGCTCCGGCTAGCAAATTCACCGAGCAAAAGGGTACTATGGAATGGGCTGCTGAGCACGTTGTAGGCGTTGCTTCCGACGTTCCGGAAGATATCAAGGCTGACCTGCGCGCTAACTTCAACGGCGAATGCTCCGAAGTAGGCATGTATCTGGCAATGAGCCGCGTAGCTTTCCGCGAAGGCTATCCGGAAATCGGCCTGTACTGGGAAAAAGCTGCTTTTGAAGAAGCAGAGCACGCTGCAAAATTCGCAGAGCTGCTGGGCGAAGTTGTAACCGACTCCACCAAAAAGAATCTGGAAATGCGTGTAGAAGCTGAAAACGGCGCAACCGCTGGCAAAACCGACCTGGCAAAACGCGCTAAGGCTCTGAACCTCGACGCTATCCATGACACCGTACATGAAATGGCTCGTGATGAAGCTCGCCACGGCAAAGCTTTTGCAGGCCTGCTGGCTAGATACTTCGGTAAATAATATTAGAATAGCTTATCTCCCGCTGTCACTACGGCAGCGGGAGATTTTTTGTTGTCCGCAGCCCTACTTACTGAACACTTTTTGATTTTTGTCCATTATTTCACATTTCCGCGCCTTTAAAAAAGGCTCTAAATATGATATTATATATAAGTTAAGAAGTCTCTTTAATGACACACATTATCACATCAGCAAAGGTGAATTATCTAATGCTTATTGACAATAATTTTCAATACCCGGCTATGCTGAAGGTTACAGGCAAGCACTGCGTCATTATTGGCGGCGGCGCTGTCGCCGCGCGCAAGCTCCAGACACTGCTGGACGCAGGCGCACGCGTCACTGTCGTTGCCCCCGAGTTCTGCGCAGAGGTGCAGAGCCTTGCCGCACGCTGCACGCTCGTCACCGACAGCTATAAGCCGCAGTATCTCGAAGGGGCCTTTGTGGTCATTGCCGCCACAAGCAGCTTCGCAGTCAACCGCGAAATAAGCGCCGCTGCTCCCTGCCTCGTGAACAACATCACAGAGCCTGAGCTCAGCAATTTTACCGTGCCTTCCTCCATCAGCGAGGGAAGCATCACTATCGCCCTAGCGACAGGCGGTATGCCAGCCTTCACGCGCCTGCTGAAAACTCAGCTTGCGCAATTTATAACGCCGGAGCTGGCAGACTTTAACGACTTTCTGCGCGAGCAGCGGGACGTGGTTAAAGCTATTACACCCGACAGTAAAGCGCACACAGCCTTTTGGCGCAGCGTTTTAAATAAGGCATTATTAAATCAAGTTATGGCAGGCGAAACTGCCAAAGCAAAGGAGAAGGTATTAGATGCAGTTAACAGTTTTAGGTCTCAATCACAGGACAGCCCCCGTTGAGATTCGTGAACGCTTTAATTTCTCTCAGGAAAGGGTTGCCAGTATCCTGCGTCGTCTGCGCAATTACGACAATATCCCCGAAGCCATGCTGCTGTCCACCTGTAACCGCACAGAGCTGTACATGGTTATCGAGAATCCGCACGACGCCATTCCCTTCATCAAAGCATTGCTCCAGCATCTTGCCGGCGAGCAATATAAAAGCGAGTATTTTTATAATCTGAGCGGCACACATTGCGTCAAGCATCTGTTCCGCGTAGCTGCCAGCCTCGATTCGCTCATCGTCGGCGAAGGCCAGATTCTTAGTCAGATTAAAAGCGCCTATCTGCTGGCACGTGAAACCGGTATGACGGATACAATTTTAAATACCATCATGAACCGCGCTATCGCCGTCGGCAAGCGCGTGCGTACCGAAACGAAGATTGCCTTCAGCAGTGTTTCTGTTTCCAGCGCCGCTGTCGATTTGGCCATCAATATTCTTGGTGACCTTTCTAAGGCGCAGATTCTTGTTGTCGGCGCAGGCAAGATGAGCGAGCTGACTGCCCGCCATCTGCTCGATAAGGGCGCGCAGACCATCTGCGTCAGCAACCGCCATTATGAGCGTGCGCATGACCTGGCCGACAAATTCCACGGCACAGCCATTCCCTACCGTGCCATGTTCGAACATGCTGCCGACGCTGATATCATCATCACCTCGACAGGCGCACCGCACTACGTGCTGACAAAAGAAAACCTCGGTCCGCTGCTGCCCAAGCGCAACGGCCGTCCGCTGATTCTTATTGATATTGCTGTACCGCGTGACGTTGACCCCAGACTGACCGATGTTCCCGGTGTAACAATTTATAACATCGACGACCTTGAGGGCGTTGTCGATACCAACAAAAGCTTCCGCAGCCATGAAGCACAGGTTGCCGAGCAGATTATCACTGAAGAAATTGCTGCACTCAAGGAACGCTTGCGTTATTACACCATGCGTCCTGTTATGGTACAGCTGCATGATAAAATGAATTTCTTACGTCAGAAGGTGCTCAAAAAAGCCTTTATCAAGCTGCCCAATCTGACGGACAACGAAAAACGCATCATTGACCTCATGACTCAGCGCTTAGAGCATAAGTTCCTGCGCGAGCCAATGAAGGCTATGAACGCTGTTGCCGGCACAGCCGACGAGGAGCGTTACAGAAGGATGATGATTGATTTATTCTTATTAAATGAAACCGGAGAGGAGTTTGGCGATGAAAGCAAAATTGACGATTGGGACTAGACAAAGCCTGCTCGCACTGTGGCAGAGCAACCATATCGCTGCCCTGCTGCGCGAAAAATATCCCGAATGTGAGGTTGTCCTGAAAAAAATTGTCACCAAGGGCGACCGTATTTTAGATGTACCGCTGGCACAAATCGGCGGCAAGGGACTGTTCACTAAGGAGATTGAAACGGAGCTGGCTGACGGCACCATTGACCTAGCTGTTCACAGCCTCAAGGATATGCCCACCGTGCTGCCCGAGGGCCTGTGCCTAACCGCGATTACCGAGCGTGCCAACGTAGGCGATGCCTTCGTCAGCAACAAATATACCAGCTTTGAGGAGCTGCCCTTAGGCGCCGTTATCGGCACCTCCAGCCTGCGCCGTAAGGCTCAGCTTTTGGCAGCACGCCCCGATCTGCAGATTATGGACCTGCGCGGCAATGTTGATACCCGTCTGCGCAAGCTCGACGAGGGACTGTATGATGCCATTATCCTTGCAGCCGCAGGCCTGGAACGCCTCGGCCACGGCGACCGCATCACAGCGCTGATTCCGCCTGACGTATGCCTGCCTGCTGTCGGTCAGGGTGCTTTGGCTATCGAAGCACGCACAGCTGACGACGAGGTTCGCTCCATGCTGGAGTTTTTAAATGACCTGCCTACCAAACAATCCACCGACGCTGAACGCGCCTTCCTCGGACTGCTCGAGGGCGGCTGCCAGGTGCCTATCGGTGTGCATGCCGACGTAGCAGGCGAGCAAATCAAAATCGAAGCAATTATTGCAGCTTTAGACGGCAGCACTGTGCTGCGCGATACTATTACAGGCAAGGCTGAAGACGCTGTTGCCTTAGGCCAGCAGCTTGGCAAAAAAATGCTGGCAGCTGGTGGTCAGGAAATTCTGGCCGCAATTCTTTAAGGAGAGTGACATCATGACGAAACAAGGTAAAGTATATTTAATCGGTGCAGGCCCCGGCGACCCGGGACTCTTAGGACTCAAGGCTAAGGAATGCCTGCAGACTGCTGACGCTGTCGTTTATGACCGTCTGGCTGACCCCCGCATTCTCGCCTTCGCCCGCAAGGACGCAGAAATGGTTTACGTAGGCAAGGCCAGCGCCAACCACACCATGCGCCAGCCGGATATCAACAAGCTGCTTGTAAAGCTTGCTGCTGAGGGCAAGGTTGTTGCTCGTCTTAAGGGCGGCGATCCCTTCGTTTTCGGCCGTGGCGGCGAAGAGGCTATCGAGCTGCGTGAAGCAGGCCTGCCCTTCGAATTCGTACCGGGCGTAACCAGCGCTATCGCAGTTGCTGAATATGCAGGTATCCCTGTTACCCATCGCCATGTGGCAACCTCCTTTGCTGTTATCACCGGCCACGAGGACCCCACTAAAGGTGAATCCACTATTCATTGGCAAGGTCTGGCAACCTCTGTTGATACGCTCGTCTTCCTCATGGGCGTAGAAAACATTGAAAAAATCAGCAGCCAGCTCATCGCTAACGGCCGCAGCGCTGACTGCCCGGCTGCCGTTATCCGCTGGGGCACGCATCCTGAGCAGCGCACGCTGATTACCACTCTGGGCAAGGCTGCTGCCGACGTTAAAGCAACCGGCATGAAGCCGCCTGCAATCTTTCTCGTAGGCGAGGTTGTACGTCTGCGTGAGCAGCTGCAATGGTTCGACAACAAGCCGCTCTTCGGCAAAACTGTTATCGTAACCCGCGCTCGTGCGCAGGCCAGCGCGCTCACCAAAAAGCTGGAGGCTCAAGGTGCTAAGGTTATCGAAGCTCCGGCAATCAAAATCGTTCCGGCAGCAGACTATGCTCCGCTCGATAATGCCATTGCTCACCTTGATGAATATAAATGGCTCGTCTTCACCAGCGCTAACGGCGTAGATTATTTCTTCGAGCGTCTGGCTGAAGCTAAGAAGGACGCCCGCGCCCTTGCAAACGTTAAGCTGGCAGCTATCGGCAGCGCCACCGCCAAGGCTCTTGCAGGCCACGGCCTCACCGCAGACCTCATTCCTTCTGCATACAAGGCAGAGGAGCTGGCAGAGGCTCTTGCCGGCGAAATCACCGCCGGCGATAAAATCCTGCTGGCACGTGCTAAGGTTGCACGCGAGGTTCTGCCTGAATCTCTGCGCAAAATCGGCGCTATCGTTGACGTTGTAACTGCTTATGAGACTGTTGCCGACTGCGAAAACAAGGAGGAGCTTATCGCTGCCCTGGAAAGCGGCGAAGCAAGCGTAGTAACCTTCACCAGCAGCAGCACCGTAACCAATCTGCTCGAGGTTCTCGGCGATAAGAAGGAGCTGCTGAACAAGGCTGCTCTCGCTGCCATCGGCCCTGTTACTGCCGACACCCTGAAAAAGCATGGCTATACTCCGGCTATTAATGCCGCTGAATATACAATCGACGGCCTCATGACCGCTATCACTAATTTTTATAATAAATAAGGAAGTGTATCAAGATGAGTATCACTGGTTTTCCTGTATACCGTCCGCGCCGCACACGCGCTACTGAAAATCTGCGTGCAATGATTCGTGAAACCGAAGTTTCCGTAAAGGACTTAATCTATCCGCTCTTCGTCGTTCCCGGCGAAAACGTTAAGCATGAAATCGAATCCCTGCCCGGCAACTACCATTGGTCCATAGACCGCGTTATGGAATGCGTTGACGAGGTTGTGGAGCTGGGCATTCCTGCCGTACTGCTCTTCGGCGTGCCGTCCTACAAGGACGCTGTCGGCAGCAGCGGCTGGGATATGAACGAGCCTGTACAGCAGGCCTGCAAGCTGATTAAAGCAAAATATCCTGAGCTGGTTATCATCACCGACGTCTGCCTCTGCGAATACACCGAGCATGGCCATTGCGGCGTGCTGCAAAACGGCTGCACCGTCAACAACGACGAAACCCTGCCGCTGCTCGCTAAGGTTGCTGTTTCCCATGCGCAGGCTGGCGCTGATATGATTGCTCCCTCCAACATGATGGACGGTTATGTTAAGGCTATCCGCGAAGCACTCGATGCTGCAGGCTTCAACCATATTCCTATTATGGCTTACTCCGCAAAATTTGCTTCTGCATATTATGGCCCCTTCCGCGCTGCAGCTGACTCTGCTCCGTCTGCCGGCGACCGCAAGGGCTACCAGATGGACCCTGCCAACAGTGATGAGGCTCTGCGTGAGGTTGCTCTGGATATCGAAGAGGGCGCTGACATCGTTATGGTTAAGCCTGCGCTGGCCTTCCTCGACGTTGTACAACGCGTACATGAAACCTTCAACCGTCCGCTGTGCGTTTATAATGTCAGCGGCGAATACGCTATGGTCAAGGCAGCCGCAGAAAAGGGCTGGATTGACGAAAAACGCATCGTTATGGAAACCATGCTGGGCTTCAAGCGCGCTGGTGCAAAAATGATTATTACCTATCATGCGCTCGACGTAGCAAAATGGCTGCAAGGCAAATAAGGAGATACAACAATGGAACATACAAAATCTCAGGCTGCTTTTGAAGAAGCACGCCAATATATCCCCGGCGGCGTCAACAGCCCCGTGCGCTCCTTCCGCAGTGTCGGCGGCGTACCGCCGTTCATCGCTGGCGGCAAGGGCAGCAAAATCTATGACATCGACGGCAACGAATATATCGACTACGTGCTGTCCTACGGTCCGCTGCTCATGGGCCATGTGCCTGACTGCGTAACCGAGGCTATCAAGGCTGCTGCAGAAAAGGGCACCTCCTACGGCGCACCGACAGCAGCAGAAACCGAACTGGCTAAGCTCGTGTGCAGCCTTGTACCGTCCATGGATATGGTACGCATGGTCAACAGCGGCACCGAAGCAACCATGAGCGCTCTGCGTCTGGCACGCGCCTACACCGGCCGTGACTGCATCATTAAATTCATCGGCTGCTACCATGGCCACCACGACAGCCTGCTCGTTAAGGCTGGCAGCGGCGGCGCTACCTTCGGCGTACCGGACAGCCCGGGCGTACCGAAGGCTGTTGCCTCCACCACCATCACTGTGCCCTTCAACGACCTGCCTGCTCTAGAGCAGGTTTTCGCTGAGCGCGGCGAGGAAATTGCCTGCGTTATCATGGAGCCGACTCCGGGCAACATGGGCTTAGTCCTGCCGCATGACGGCTTCCTTGAGGCAGTACGCGCGCTGACGAAGAAGCACGGCGCTCTGCTCATCTGCGACGAGGTTATGAGCGGCTTCCGCAGTGCTCAGGGCGGCAGCCAGTCTCTCTATGACATTGACCCCGACATCACCTGCCTCGGCAAGGTAATCGGCGGTGGTCTGCCTGTTGCAGCCTACGGCGGCAAGCGCGAAATCATGCAGATGGTTTCCCCTGCAGGCCCGATGTATCAGGCTGGTACGCTGAGCGGCAATCCGCTGGCTATGGCCGCAGGCATCGCTGCTCTCACCTACATGAAGGAGAACGACGTCTGCAATCGTGCGGAAAGCCTTTGCGCCATCCTGACCGGCGGTCTGGAAAAGGCAGCAGCTAAGGCTGGCGTGCCTGTACAGATTCACCGTCTGGGCAGCATGTTCACCGTTTTCTTCAGCGACAAGCCTGTCACCGACTTTGACAGCGCCGCTGCCAGCGATTTGGAAGCCTTCAAGATTTACTTCCACTCCATGCTCGAGCAGGGCATCTACCTGCCGCCGTCTCAGTTTGAAACGAACTTTGTCTCCGTTGCTCACAGCCCCGAAGACCTGCAGAAAACTATCGACGCAGCAGAAATCGCTTTTGCTGAGGTTGCCAAAGCAAGAGGCTATAAAGCATAAGCCAAAGCATTCCAAAGCTATATAAACGCAAATAAAAAGCGTGCAAGACTTGCGCAGCTGACATGATATCAGCAGCGTAAAGCCTGCACGCTTTTCGTTTATTATTATATTTATCTTAGCCGCGAATCAGCTTAATCGAAGGCACCGTTGCCTTCACAAACTTCCACAGCAGCACAGAGATACTGCAATCCAGCACAGAATGCAGCACCGTACCAGCGCCCACCAGTACGATAACGCTCATCATAAAGCCGTTGGCCAGCTGAGCAGGAGTAAACATATAACCGCTGAAGAAGAACGGAGCTACCACCAGCACCTCACCAGCAGCATGCAGCAGACCAAGCGCCACATTCAGGCTGATGCCAGCCACCATGCTCTCCATAATGTCGGGATAGCGTTTGATAATCAACGCGCCCACCAGCGCAAAAATAAGATGCGTTGCCGCACGCGCAGCAATAATCAGCGGCGTGGTCACAAAAAAGCCCAGCGTCGTGCCCACGCACACAGCAGCAGCCACCTTCGGCGAGATAAACATCGCTAAAAAAATCGCCACATGCGCGCCCAAGGTAAAGGACATAGGCCCGATAATCACCTTCGGCATAACCATCGGCACAACAAGACCAATAGCACACAGCACGCCAGCCAGCACAAGCTGATAAATATTCTTATGTTCCATAACCAGTCCTCCAATCATATATATAGTTACTGATTATAGCACTATTCAGCAAATACTGCAATTCCCTGCACCAAATTTTTAGAAAAAAGTTATGCACCAGCACGCAAAATTTATCCCAAGAAAATTGCACTTATCCACAAAAATCCCCAAAAGTTATCCACAGTGTGCATAACTTTTGGGGATTAGTGGATAAGTAAGGACTTATCCAGCTTTACTTTTCTACTGCAAAAAAGGCAGCAAATAAATTGGCAGCATAAGTATATCGCCATCTTTTCGCAAATCCTTTGTATATACAAGATACTTTTCAGCAATTCGCTCTGAATATTTTTCAGCAAATGCATCAAGTGACTTATGCGTACTATGACCAGATGACTTCACCTCAATAGGACAAAGCTTATTCTGCTTTAAAGACAGAAAATCTATTTCATAATTATGTTTTGTCTTAGGATTCAAAAAGGTATGATAATATAAAGAATGTCCATTAGCTGCTAGAATCTGCGCTGTCATATTTTCATAAACATAACCCAAATTCACACCGAGCTTATCACTCAACAGCTTTTCATAAATGATATTCTCCGTAAAACTCCTGTCCTTAAAAATCAGCGTAACAAATAACCCCGTATCCGCCAAAAACAACTTAAAGCGATCCAAATCCTTTGTATTAGCCAAACCTACATTAGGATCATTAACATGATAAGCAACCTGCACAGTTTTGGAATCAGCCATCTCAGCAATTACATCCAGAACCTGTGAAGCTCGATTCCCTTCTAATACAGACGACACCTGATAACGCGAAGCATTGCTATTCAACTGCGCAGGAATGGCGTCAAACAGCAGACTCATCTTACCAGTAGCATCTATTTTTCGAAAATCGTCCTCATATAGCTGCAAAATATCACGCTTCACGACATCTACTTTACGCAAATTATTCGTTGCTAAATATTCATTGACTGCCTGCGGCATACCACCAACAAGCATATACAGACGAAAATCGCGCATCTGCTGTCTATGCACCGCTGCACCTAAAGGAATTCTATTATGCAGCATTTCTGCTAACAGCTTTGGCGTCGTAGTGTTCCCCATGGCCCATAGAAACTCTTCATAATCTAAAGGAAACATAGAAAGCTTGCGTTCCTCGCTAGGAATCAGGATATCCTTTACATTCTTTTTAATGGATATCAAAGAACCAGTCTCTATATAATCGTACCTATGATCCTTTACTAAATGCTTAATAGCTTGTCTAGCCTTAGGGCAAAGCTGAATTTCATCAAAAATAATAACCGAATCACGTTCATGCAAATCCACATGAAAAATCAGCTGCAGACGGAGAAAAATATAGTTAAGGTTAGAAATATCATCAAAAAGCTCCTTAACTTCCTTAGACGCAGCAGCAAAATCAATCAAAATATAGCTTTTATATTCATTTTTCGCAAATTCTTCGGCAACTGTGGATTTGCCAACACGGCGAGCGCCTTCTATCAGCAAAGCTGTTTTGCCAGCAGATTCACGTTTCCATTCCAGCATTTTTTCATAAATCTTACGTTTAAACATATATACTCACGTCCTTTCGCAAAATCGTTAATTTTAAAACGCTGTATTCATGCAAATTCGTCAATTTCATTTTAGCATTTTCCTGCAAAATCGTCAATTTTAAAATGACGTTTTTCTGCAAATTCGTCGATTTTGATCCTTTACATACTAATTCAGCTAACTAAAAAGGCAGGCTCCAGAGAACCTGCCCGTTATATATCAACCCATATGCTCCTTTACAGCCTTTTGCCATTTCTCTAAGGTTTTGTATTCTGTTGTTTCCAGAAGCTTTTCAAAGCCTCGTGGCTGCGGCAGCTTTGCCAGCTCTGCAAAAGCAGCCTCTGCTTCAGTATAGCATTTTTCACTGTAATAGATTTTCCCCAGCATAAAATACGCCAGCTGCAAATAAATCGATTGACGCTGATAGCTGATAATTTTTTTATAATCAGCTATGGCTTTATCAGCATCGCCAGTTTTTTCGTAAAGCTGAGCACGTATAAAATAATCATCTAGCGGTATAACACGGCGCCACTTGCTTATAGGTCTTTCTTCAGCAATATCTATAGCCTCACTATAGGCTTTAATTGCCAGATTCGTGCGCCCCTGCTTTCTATATAAACGTCCTAAGATTTTATAGCCTAATCTGTCAGAAGATGTCTGCAAGGGAGCTGCCTGCAAGCCACTCTCAATATCAGCCCTCGCCTTAGCATATTCCTCTAAAGCGATATAAATCTCAGCACGCGTAAAATAATCTGCCTTTTTTTCTATACGTCTCGCCAAAGATTCATTGATGCATTCTAAGGCCTTATTATATTTTCCCTTTATCAGATAAATGGAAGCCAGCTTATTATAAACAAAACGGCTGTCAGGGTCTATCTTCAGCGCCTTATGATAGGCTTTAATAGCTAAATCATATTCAAAATCTCTATAATAACCATCTGCCTCATCTAACGTAGACATTGAAGCTTTATAAGCTGTATCATCCTTCATTTCCCTAATATCTGCTGGTATATGCAGCTCATTATCAAGCTCTACGGCACTGCAGACAGAAGTGCAAAGCAATAGACCTGCCGCTATGAAGCAAGTAAACAATTTCATTTTCAAGACATCCACGCCTCCTGCTAACAAAAAAGCCGTTCTTCTTTCGAAGAACGGCATAATTTCGTGGTGATCCACCCGAGACTCGAACTCGGGACACCCTGATTAAAAGTCAGGTGCTCTACCAACTGAGCTAGTGAATCATTGTGTCGCCATTGATTAGCAACATTAATATTATACTCTGATTACAGAAAGATGTCAAGAGCTTTTTGAAAAACTTTTTTAAGCTGCTAAGCTTGCAGCTTAAACCAGCTTTCTCATGCTCCCCCAAACTGCAATTACAGTAATTCTTTCAGAACAATGGTCTGCTCACGGTTCGGGCCAACAGATACGATGCCCAGCTCAACGCCGGCAACCTCGCTCAGACGTGCCAGATATTTCTTAGCGTTTTCCGGCAGCTCGTCATAGTTGCGGATACCACTGATATCAGTCATCCAGCCTTCGAACTCTTCGAAAATCGGCTCAACCTTAGCGAGCACGTTCAGGCTTGCAGGAATGCGTTTGAGCACCTCGTCGCCAATCTTATAGCCAACGCACATCTTAATCTTCGGCATATTGTCGAGGATATCCAGACGGGTGATAGCAAGATAATCAAGGCTGTTCAGACGAGCGCTGTAGCGCAGCATGAAAGCATCCAGCCAGCCGCAGCGACGCGGACGACCAGTTACAGTGCCATATTCATGACCGGTTTCGCGGATCTGGTTACCAGGGCCGTCAGTATCCAGCAGCTCGGTGATGAAGGGACCTTCGCCTACGCGGGTGGTATAAGCCTTAACTACGCCGACAACATGGTCGATGAAGCGAGGGCCTACGCCGCTGCCGGTGCAGGCATTACCAGCGGTCGGATTAGAGCTAGTAACATACGGATAGGTGCCATGGTCAATGTCCAGGAAGGTAGCCTGCGCGCCTTCAAACAGAACCTTTTTGCCAGCGCTGAACAGTTCGTCCATAACTACGCCGGTATCAGCAACATAAGGACGCAGCTCTTCAGCATAAGCCAGATATTCCTTCAGCACAGTGTCATAATCAAACGGCTCTGCACCATAGATTTTGGTGATAATAGCATTTTTAGCTTCGAGGTTAACCTTCAGCTTTTCAGCAAAGGTTTCCGGCTCCATCAGGTCGCAGACACGAATGCCTACACGTGCAACCTTATCCATGTAGCAGGGGCCGATACCGCCTTTGGTGGTACCGATTTTGTGATTGCCCAGAGCCTCTTCCTGAAGCTCATCCAGACGCTGATGGTAAGGCAGAACAACGTGCGCACGGTCAGAGATAACCAGATTGCTGCAATCAATACCTTTTTCCTTCATGCCAGCGATTTCAGCCAGCACTACGCCCGGGTTGATAACAACGCCGTTGCCCAGCACGTTTACCTTATCATTAAACAGTACGCCGGAGGGCAGCAGACGCAGCTTGTAATTGATGTTGTTAACTACAACAGTATGGCCGGCATTGGAGCCGCCGCTGTAACGGACAACAGCATCAGCCTTTTGTGCCAAGTAGTCAACAATCTTACCTTTACCTTCATCGCCCCATTGGGCGCCTAATACAACAACAGATGACATTAGCAGTCACTCCTTAACTTTCTTATTATAAACCAAATCTAGCGAAAATCTCGTCTACATGGCGCAGCATCGGCTTCGGATCGAAGCAGTGCTCAACCTCTTCTTCGGTGAGATATTTCTTGATATCCGGATCAGCTTCAACGTTGGTCTTGAAGTCTGCGCCTTCCAGCCAGCGAGCCATAGCGTTGCGCTGTACCCATTTGTAAGCATCCTCACGCAGTACACCTTTGGTAACGAGAGCGATTAAGAGGTTTTGGCTGAAAATCAGGCCGCCGGTCTTGTTCATGTTAGCGATCATAGCGTCAGGATATACCAGCAGCTTATCAATGATGTTGGTGAATTTTCTCAGCATATGATCCAGAGCAATCGTAGCATCCGGCAGGATTACGCGCTCTACGGAAGAGTGAGAGATGTCGCGTTCATGCCACAGGGTTACGTCCTCCAGAGCAGCTACTGCATAGCCGCGCAGCAGACGTGCCATACCGGAAACCTTTTCGCAGGTGATAGGATTACGTTTATGAGGCATTGCAGAGGAGCCCTTCTGGCCCGGTGCAAAATATTCTTCAGCTTCGCGGATATCGGTACGCTGCAGGTTGCGGATTTCCGTAGCCATTTTGTCCAGAGAGGAACCGATAATAGCGAGCGTAGTCATATAATGAGCATGACGGTCACGTTGGATAACCTGAGTAGCCAGGCGTACAGGAGTCAGGCCCAGTTTTTCGCAGACATATTTTTCTACGAACGGATCAATGTTGGAATAGGTGCCAACAGCGCCGGACAGTTTGCCCACAGCCATCATTTCACGAGCTTGCTTCAAGCGTTCAATGTTGCGCTCGATTTCTGCGGACCACAGCAGGAATTTCATGCCAAAGGTCATCGGTTCAGCGTGAATGCCATGAGTACGGCCAATCATTACGGTGTGCTTGAATTCAGCAGCACGACGGCGCAGGATAGCGTGGAAGTTTTCCAGATGGCGCATGATGAGATCAGCGGATTGTACGGACATGTAGCACAGTGCAGTGTCCTTTACGTCGCTGGAGGTCAGGCCTTTATGAATATACTTGGATGCATCGCCAACATACTCTGCCACATTGGTCAGGAAAGCAATAACATCATGGTTGGTTACTGCTTCAATCTCTTTAATGCGGTCCAGGCGGAAGTCGGACTTGGTCTGAATGTCTTTCAGTGCGTCATCAGGCACAATGCCCAGTTTGTTCATAGCCTCGCAAGCAAGAATTTCTACCTTCAGCATGGTACGGAATTCGTTTTCGAGTGTCCAGATATTACCCATTTCAGGATGAGTATAACGATCAATCATTTTTGTATGCCTCCCAAGACAATTTATTCATGAAAAAACATCTGAAAGCCACCAAATTTACCTTCAGATTCTTCACTACAGTTTGTTGCATAAATATCATATCATTTTCTCCAATTTAGCGCAAGCTTTCTGAACGTTTTTTGTGCATTTATCGAAAAATATTCGGATTTTCTTTTTCACAGCTCTTGTTAACTTTATTACACTTATCCATGTAATTTTTTTATACTAAGAACGATTTTCATGATTTAAAGCCAAAAAACACAATATCCCGTGCAATTTGTAATAAATTAGTGTAGAATATATGGCAAAGCTCTTCAGCGCACATTTTACGTACAATCGTCCACCTGCTGCTGAAGAGATTGCAAGCTTATTATATATATTTTAGGGAAATTTTCGGAGGCTATTAGTGTATGACTAACGACAAAGCATCGCAGCCAGAAAATCTGGACGCGAAAGCACAAAAATTATTAGAAGAAAAAGAATCTGAGGCCAGGATGCGCACCTATAACGGCCCGATGGGGAAGGTCCTCGTCCTGCTGCTCTGCGTCTGGACAGCCTTTCAGCTGTACTTCACGACTATCGGCGCTATCAGCACCATCAATCTGCGTGCTATCCACTGCATCTTTTTGCTGCTGTTCACCTTTCTGCTTTTTCCTACCTATAAAAATGAAAAGCGCGTGCGCAGCCTGCCGCCGCTCTGGGATATCCTGCTGATTCTCCTCGGCACCGGCAGCTTCGGCTATCTGATTTTGAATTATGACCGCATTTCTATTTCCGGCGGCCGTATAGATGATTTTGAGGTCGCCATCGGCGGCGTTGCCCTGCTCGTCGTTTTTGAAGCAGCACGCCGCGCGTCAGGCAATCTCGCGATTCTTGCACTCATCTTCTTCGCCTACAACTGGTTCGGCGAATATCTGCCCGGCTATTTCGGGCACAACGGCTTTTCGCTAGAGCGTGTGCTGACCACGCAGTTCTGGGGCACTGAGGGCGTACTGGGCACTGGTATAGGCGTTTCCGCGACCTACATCTTCCTCTTCGTCATCTTCGGCGCCTTCCTCAAGCACAGCGGCTTCTCTAAGTTTATCAATGACTTTTCGCTCACGCTCGTAGGCCAGACTCCCGGCGGTCCAGCTAAGGTTGCTGTCATCGCCTCGGCGCTCATGGGCATGATTAACGGCTCCGCCATCGCCAACGTTGCCACCACGGGTACGATAACCATTCCGCTGATGAAGCGCACCGGCTACAAAAAAGAATTTGCCGGCGCAGTAGAGGCTGTTGCTTCTACCGGCGGCCAGTTCTGCCCGCCGATTATGGGCGCTGTCGGCTTCGTTATGGCAGAGTTTCTCGGCCTGAGCTACACCTATGTTATGCTGGCAGCCATCGTGCCTGCCTTCCTCTATTACCTCGGCCTGCTGCTTTCCGTACACTTCGAGGCTATGCGTCTGGGCCTGTCCGGCTTATCTAAGGAAAATATTCCTGACGCGATGAAGGTTATCAAGGAGCAGGGCCATCTGGTGATTCCGCTCGTGCTGCTGATTGCGCTCATGTTCATGGGCTATACGCCGCTCTACTCGGCAGTTATCTCTATCTTTGCGACCGTCGCTGCCAGCTGGCTGCGTAAGGAAACACGCATGACGCCGCAAAAAATTCTTGACGCCGTTATCGAAGGCTCCAAGGGCGCTATCTCCGTCGGTGTCTGCTGCGTTATCATCGGTATCATCATCGGCACCGTAACGCTCACCAGCATGGGCCTGAATATGGGCTATCTGATTCTTTCTGTAGTCGACAACGACCACATTCTCTTAACAGGCTTCCTCGTTATGATTATGTCGACCATCCTCGGCATGGGCGTTCCCGGCGTTGCTGCCTACGTTATCGTGCAGGCCGTTGCTGTGCCGGTGCTCATTGAAGCAGGCACGCTGCCGCTGACAGCGCATCTGTTCTGCCTCATCTACGCCTGCCTGTCCAACATCACGCCGCCTGTAGCCATGAGCGCCTACGTCGCCGCCGGCATTGCAGGCTCCGACCAGAACAAGACGGGTATCTGGGCCGTGCGCCTCGGCATCATCGGCTTCGTCATTCCATTCTTCTTCCTCGATAACCCTGTGCTGCTCATCGGCGTAGACAAAACCGCCAGCATGGCAGCAACCGCATGGGCGATTCTCACAGCCTGTGTCGGCACCGCCTCCATGGTTGCCGGTCTTGAAGGCTGGCTCTTAAAGCGCTGCAATATTCTTGAGCGCCTGATTCTCATTGTTCTGGCTCCGACGCTGCTCTATCCGGGACTGATGACCGACTTCATCGGTATCGGCGGTCTTGCAGCAGTCGCTGCTATGCAGTATATGCGTAAATAATAATTCGTTATCCTTATATGCCGGGCAGCTGCCTGACATCTTTTAAATAATTTTCCTAGGGAGAGGTGTAAATCATGAAAAAATTATCTACCATCAAACGCCTGCTGGTTGGTGCATTGGCACTCACCATGCTCGCAGGCTCCATCGCCGGCTGTGGCGGCGGTGACAAAAAGGACGCAGCTAAGCCTGCTGCCGGTCAAACCGTAAAAATCAACTTTCCGACCGCTGGTGCCTCCGGTGCTCTCTACGCTGTCGGCGCAGCTATCACCAACAACTGGAGCAAGACTGTTCCCGGCGTACAGGCTGCCAGCCAGGCCTCTAAGGGCGGCATCCAGAACCTGAACCTCGTTTCTACCGGCGAAGCACAGGTTTCCATCGCCATTTCCTCCAACGTATACCAATGCCTCAACGGCACTGACAGCTTCAAGGGCCATGCTTATAAGGACGTCAAGGTTATTGCCGGCCTGTATATGAACCCGAACCAGGTTGTCGTAACCAATAAATCCGGTATCAACAGCCTTGCGGACGTTAAGGGCAAGCACTTCGCTGTGGCTGCTGCTGGCTCCTCTGTTTATAACGAATGCCAGACGCACTTCACTGCTGCCGGCCTGAAATTCCCTGATGATATCCGCGTAGAAAACATTGCCTTCGGCGGTGCTGCTGACATGCTGCAAAACGGCACCTTAGACGGCGCCTGGATTATGTCCGGTGCTCCAGCTGCCGCAGTTTCTCAGGCTGTATCCTCCGGCTGCAAGGTGCTCGATATCGACGATGCAACAATTGACAGCCTGCAAAAGACCTATCCTTGGTACGCAAAATTCACCATTCCTAAAGGCACCTATCCGAATCAGGAGAAGGACATCCATACCTCCGCAATCAAAATGGTTATGTTCTGCCGTCACGACCTCAGCGATGACACCGTTTACCAGCTGACCAAATCCTTCTGGGAGCACATCGACGAGCTTGGCAAGGCACAGAAAAACCTTAAGGGCCTGACACCGCAGGACGCAGTAAAGGATATTGCTGACCTGCCGCTGCATCCGGGCGCAGCTCGCTACTACAAAGAAATCGGCGTGCTGAAATAACAGCATCAATTTAAAAAGCAGTTCTCTGACTTATAAAATCAGGGAACTGCTTTTTATTCACAACTATACCCAAGACGGCTTAGAAGGTTGCAGATACGAGCAAGGCCGACGACGGCGTATGAATAATACTCCTAGGAGGCCTTGTGAAGTAGATGCGGCCTTATAAGTCGTCTAATTATCTCTCTTACTGAAGCCGACAAACTTCGTAAATTGCTTATGGAAGAACAGATTAACTGTATCAACAGGGCCGTTACGGTGCTTAGCGATAATCAGCTCGGTATGCTTGTTCTCTGTCTCGGGATTATAGTAATCCTCGCGGTACAGGAAGGCTACAATATCCGCATCCTGCTCCAGAGAGCCAGATTCACGCAGGTCACTCAGCATTGGGCGCTTCACCTGACGCGCTTCGACGCTACGGCTCAGCTGCGACAGCGCCAGCACAGGCACATCCAGCTCACGCGCCAGTGCCTTCAGCGAGCGTGAAATCTCCGAAACCTCCTGCTGGCGATCGCCGGAATTGTTGCGCTTGCCGCTGCCCTGCATCAGCTGCAGGTAATCGACAACGATAAGGTCAAGACCATGCTCTGCCTTCAGACGGCGGGCACGGCTGCGCATATCCATAACGGTGATGCCTGCGGTATCATCAATATAGATTTTCGCCTTGCTCATCAAATCGCACGCGCCCCACAGCGCATCCCAGTCCTTGTCGCCCATCTCGCCTACGCGCAGACGCTGACTGTCAATGCCTGCCTCGGCGCACAGCATACGGTTAACCAGCTGCTCCTTACTCATTTCCAAGCTGAAGAAGGCCACGCTGCGCGGCTCGCCGCCAATCTTTTTATGCGCACGCAAAGCAACGTTCTGTACAATGTTCAGCGCCAGCGCCGTTTTACCCATGGACGGACGCGCCGCCAGAATAATAAAGTCCGACGGATGCAGGCCGCTCGTCAGCTTATCGAGGTCGGCAAAGCCTGAGGGCAGGCCGGTCAGGCCGCCCTTATTGTTGATAAGCTTTTCGATATTCTGCACGCTCTCCATGAGCACATCATTTATCGGCGTGAAATCAGCCTTTTTCTTGCGGTTGGAAATCTCCAGAATACGGCTTTCCGCAGTGTCGAGCAGCGTGCCGACATCCTCGTTCGCCTCATAGCCCATTGCCGCAATCTCGGTAGAAACGCGTACCAGCTGACGCAGCACCGACTTTTCGGCGACGATGTCCGCATGATACTTCACGTTTGCCGCCGTCAGCACCACGTTCGCCAGACTCGTGATATAGGCCAGACCGCCGATATCCTCCAGCTTGTTGTCACGCTTGAGGATTTCCGTCACCGTAACCATGTCGACAGCTTCATTTTTATTGTACAGCTCCAGCATCGCGTTAAAGATAACGCGGTGCGCCTCACGATAAAAATCACTGCTGGTCAGAATCTCGCTGGCCTTGGCGATGGCCTCCTTATCAATGAGCATCGCGCCCAGCACGGCCTGCTCGGCTTCTATATTTTGTGGGGGTACTCTTTCTTCAATCATGACAAACAGCTAATTTACTCAGCCTCAACCATTACCTTGAAGGTTGCAGTTACATCGGTGTGCAGCTTAGCTACAGCGGTGTATTCGCCCAAGCCCTTCACAGCGGATTTCAGCTCAATCTTGCGGCGGTCGATATCCAGACCGGTTTGCTTAATCAAAGCCTCAGCAACGTCCTTAGAGGTTACGGAGCCGAACATTTTGCCGTTCTCGCCCACGCGCACCTTCATCACAACAACAACCTTTTCTACCTGTGCGCCCAGCACAACAGCCTCATCCTTAGCCTGAGCAGCACGATGCTTAGCGGTTGCCTGGTCTTTTTTAGCCTGGTTCAGGTTAGCAGTGGTAGCTTCCTTGGCCATTTTACGCGGCAGCAGGAAGTTACGGCCATAGCCCTCTGCAGTTTCTACGATATCGCCTTTTTTGCCTAAATTTTTAACATCTTGCAACAGAATTACTTTCATTTGTTTTGCACTCCTCTAATTGTTTTTCGGTCAGCGCAATCAGCTGCGCCTCTACATCCCTGGCACGCTTGCCTGCCAGCTGCACGCCAGCCACCGTCTGATGACCGCCGCCGCCCAGCTCTTCCATAATAACCTGCACATTGACGCTGCCGTCACTGCGGGCGCTGATGCCAAGGGAACCGTCTTTATATTCTACTATTGCCATGCCGACAGCAACGCCATCAATGGTAATCAGCGTATCTGCTGTCTGCGCGGCAAGCACGGAAGACATAGTTGTGTTTGGTGCATTGTACATCACAGCAATGGACAAGCCCGCCACAGGCATCTTCGCCCCGGCGATAAGCTTAGCACGCTGCTGCACAAGCTGCATATCATCCTTAAACAGCTGACGCACCAGATTTGGATTCGCACCGCTGCGTCTGAGCAGTGCTGCCGCCTCGAAGGTACGCTCGCCTGTCTGCACATTGAAATATTTTGTATCCAGCACGATGCCTGCGTACAGCGCAGTCGCCTCAGCCGGAGTAATATCCAGTCGGTCATCAAAGTAGCCGATGAGCTCCGTCACCAGCTCGCTCGTCGAGGAGCTGGACGGCTCCAGGTAGAGCAGCACCGTATCACCGATAATATCCTCGGCACGGCGATGGTGGTCGACGATGATACGGTTATGCACGGCCTCCAACAGCTTCTTGCTGGCGGAAAGCACAGCACGGTGATGGTCGACGATAACCAGAAGGCTCTTGTTCGTGACATTCGCCAGCGCCTCCTGCTCGCTCACCACGATATCCAGATACTTCGTCTCGTTATCGGAAAGAATAATATTCTCGTTATCCAGCACCTCAGCGATACGCCTATAATAAGCGTTATGCTCGCTCTGGACGATATAGGTCGTCTTGCCCAGCGACAGGCTCAGCTTCGCCATGCCGATGGTCGCACCGATAGCGTCATAGTCCTCATTCATATGTCCCATGACAAAAATCTTATCCGCCTGCTGCATCTGCTCATGAATCGTCTGAGCAACGATACGTGCGCGTACACGCGTACTCTTGGCGCCGACGCTGCTCGTGCCGCCGAAGAACTGCGTATTCTTATCCTTAAGTACAACAGCCTGGTCGCCACCGCGTCCCAAGGCCAGATAAAGGCTCTTGTTGGCGTTGCCTATAAGCTCCTCCAGCGTTACGCCGTCGCAGGCCACACCGATGCTCACCGTTGGCGGAATCTTGTTGCCGCTGCGGATTTCGCGCACACGGTCAAGAATCATGAACTTGTCGTCCATCATATTCAGCACTGCCGACTGCGAAAAGCCCAAAAGGCTGCTCTCCTTATTCATGCGGCAGATAAAGCCCTGATGCGAAGCTGCCCACTTCGTCAGCAGCTCATTGATTTCGCCGTTCAGATTGGCGATATTTGTCTCGCTCAGGCCACGCATAACCTCTTCGTAGTTGTCGAAGCGCACATAGGCCAGACACAGACGGTCATTATAATATTTCTGGCGCAGCAGCTCATAGTCCGTGACATCCGTCAGATAAAGCATCAGGCCGCTGGCCGTATCCGCCCTTTTGCTATGGCGCTCCTGCGTCTGCACGCTGTAATACTTCATATTGTAATAGCGGTCTTCTATCTGCAGCGTCTGCTCGCCGTCATGCACGCTGAGCAGCTCAAAGGCATTTGCAGGCAGCGGCAGAATCTCCTCCGGCTTCAGGCCGTCGATATTCTTCTTGCCCACCCAATGCGCAAACAGCGCATTCTTCCATTGCAGCTTGCCGTCCTTAGAAAAGACAGCCATACCCACATCCAGCTTGCGCACAGCAAAATGGTTTGTACGCTCAATGTTACGGATAATATTATCCAGATAGCTGCTGAAAAAAATTTCCTTATTGATGATATTGCGGCGGCTGAAATAGTAAATCACGCCAAAGATAAACAGCGCAGGCAGTATCAGCTTCGGCTGCAAATAGCAGACAATGACCGAAAGCAGCACGATTATCAGCAGATAGATATTGGTATCCACCTTGGAGTTTATATTTCGGTTGAATCTATTGAACATAGCTTTCACCTCACACGCAGCGGCACCTGAGCAGGCCTATCTTCTCAAACGCTGCGGTCTAATCTTTCTAAAATCAAAAACAATATCAAAGGCACCGACATAAACCATAATCTGCGAGAAAATCGGTACGGCGAAAAGCAGAATCAGGCCGATGTTTGCCCACCAGCGCGGCTTCTTATGCGTATCGACAAACCAGTACAGCAGCACGATGCCCTGCATAACCAGCACAAAGCTGCACACCGTCTGCACATTGACAGACAGCGTATACATCCACGTATCAAGCTGCTGCGTCTGATAGAAATAGGTTACAGCCAAAAGCGATGCGGCATAAGGCCACAGCACCCAGCCCGGCACCTGCAGCATCGTGAAGGCGGGGAAGTCCTCGAAGGCTTCGCCCAGCTTCGTAAGAATCTTCTTTGCGCAGATGTAGTTGACGAAGGCCATCAGCGGCGCGCACATCAGGAAGGCGCCCGGCATGATAATGCGCATCATGCGCAGCATCTCGGCATAGCCGTCGATAATCTTCTTAATCTCGTCCTCACCCATACCATGCTCGCGATAATACACAGCCAGCTGCTCAAGGCTCTGGTGGAAGGACGAAAACATCATCTCAATCGGGTCAATGCCCAGCACCAAAAAGCTCAGCACGATGTTGAGCACGAGCGCGACAACAGCGCCAATGCTGCCGTACAGCATCAGCTTCATCGGCGGCAGATGGCGGCGCATGCACTCGCCCAGAATGAGGCCTAAAAGGCCGAAGATGGCGGCGAGGAAGAAAGCGTTAATCGGGCTGATAATCATCGCCACGATAATCGTTGCCACCAAGAGCGTCATCACGCTCCACTTCAAGCCGTGGCGGCAGCCGCAGATAACAATCGGCAGCGGCCAGACGAAATTTACAAAAGCGCCCAGCACGGGCACATACATACTAATCAACGCCATAACGATAGCAATAGCGGCGAGAATGCCTGCCTCTACCATGGCGGACGTTTTACGAATCACAGGGAATCCTCCTTTAAAGGTATATTTCTTCAATATATTATTTTACTACATCAAGCCTCTAAAAGCAAAGGATTTACGCAAGCAAAAGGAGCTGCCGTAAAAAATACAGCAGCCCCCTGTAATTCAGTTTCTGTCAAGCACAAGCACCTTCAGTCCCCAACCTTGCCGATATACAGCAGCGTCCGCTCCCACTCCGGCTGCAGCGCCGCCAAAAGCGCACGCACCTCCGCCGCTGTAAAGCCATCGCTGCGCAAAAGCTTCACGATAGCGGCAAAGCGTCCGCTCAAGGAGTTCAGCCCCAGATTAGCGCACACGCCCTTAAGGTTATGCGCCTTGCGCAATGCCTCCGCCCAGTCACCTGCGGCTACCGCCTGCTCCAGCAGCGCAAAGTCCTGCGTCACCAGCAGCTTGCGCAGAAAGCGCAGGTAAAACGCCTCTTCATCCATAAAGCGCTCCTCAAGGCTTTCAGCAATGTCAATATCGAGATAATTTTTTAAATCCTGTAACTGCATACCTTCACCCTCCTCTCAATGCGACAAGTACTCGCCCATCTTCTGCGCCAGCAGCTTCATCTTCAGCGGCTTAATCATATAATCGTTCATCCCGGCAGCCATCGCCGCCTCCACAGCGTCAGGCTCATCGTTGCCCGTCAGCGCCAAAATCGGCACGCTCTGCGCATCGGTGCGCTCCAGACGGCGAATCGCTTGCGCTGCCTCGCAGCCGTTCAGCTCCGGCATCTGCATATCCATGAGCACCATGCTGATGCTGCCCGGCTCGGACTGCTTAAACAGCTCGACAGCAGCGCGGCCGTCGGCTGCAGGCAGAACCTCCAGCCCGTTCATCGTCAGCAGCTCGCTGATAATCTCCATATTGATATCGTTATCCTCGGCCACCAGCACCCTGCAGCCTGCAAAGTCCTTGAGCTTCGGCTGCACCGCAGTCTTCTGCTCTCCGGCATTCTTCGCCACATTAAACGGCAGCGAAATAATCACGCAGGTGCCCTCGTCCACGCGGCTCGTGATATGAATCGTGCCCTCCAGACGCTCCACAAGGCTCTTGACAATCGTCATGCCCAAGCCTGTGCCCACAACCTTCGGCACACCGAAGCGACTGTCGCGTTCAAACGGGTTGAAGATTTTCTCGAGGAACTTCTCCGACATACCGCAGCCGGTATCCTTCACAATGAACGTATACTGCGGACGGCGGCGGCCATCGCCCAGCTCCTTGCGCACAAGGAAGCTGATGCGTCCCTGCGCCTGCGTATACTTCACAGCGTTCGAAAGAATATTATTCAATATCTGCTGCAAGCCCTGCAAATCACCGCTCACCAGCTCGTTTTCATCAAGCAGAAGCTGCTGCTCAAAATATTTTTGCTCCAGCTCGGCCTGCGCCGCGAACACGTCGCCGATATCGCCCGCCACCTTCGCCAGCGAGAACGTCTCCTGCACATGCTCCACCTTGGCGTTGTCAAGGCGTGCCATATCCAGAATATCGTTAATCAAGGTCAGCAGCTGCTCGCCGGAGGAACGGATTTTCTTGATATAATCGCGCACCATGCCGCAGTCATCCTTGTGCAGCTCTGCCAGCTCGGCCATGCCGATAATGCCGTTCAGCGGCGCACGCATATCATGCGACATCGCGGAGAAGAACATGTTGCGTGACTTCACGTTCTCACGTGCCACACGCAGCGCGTGCTCCGTCACCTGCATATGCTCCAGCTCCTTCTGCTTTTCCTCATCAACCTCGCGGTAGAAGAAAATCGCCTCGTCCGGCTTCAGCAGCTCGTCGCGCATCAGACGCACGTTAACCCATTTATAGCCCTTGCCCAAGCGCTGGCGGAACTCGCCGCCGAAGTCGTTGATATTGCGCTCCACCAGCTCCTTGATATTCGTGCGGGAAAAGGTCTCGGCGAACTCCTCTGCCGCCTCCGGCTCTACATAGCCCACAAGCTGCTGCAAAAGCTCATCATAATCACCCTCGGCACCCGGGTCGAAGCCGATATTCTCAGCCTTCACCATATAATACCTGTTAGTCACATAGTTCACGCGGAAAACAGCGAGGAAGGAGCGGCTCATGACACGCGTAACCTCGACAAACTCCTCCACCTGCTTGTTCAGCGAACGCTCGCGCAGCGCCAGGCCGCCGACCAGCAGCAGGAATATCGCCAGCGTCAGCGCGAACCAGTACATCAGGCTCTTATAATCACCCAAAAGGTCAGCATAGGGTATCGTCACAATAGAAATCCAGCCAGTATTCGACACCGTATAATAAACGCAGCGCTTCTCGCCATCATAATCGGTGATATACTGCACCTTATCCGAATCGCCACGGCGGATTTCCTCAAAAATTTTATCTACATAAGGCTGCTGCGCCTCAATCGTCATATCGCGGTCATTAATCGTAAACATGATATTGCCGTTCGGGTCGCAAAGATAATAATAGCTATGCTGCGGCATCTGTTTATCCAGCAGCAGCATGTTCAGCCGTTCAGGATAAACATGCATCGCCAGCACATCAGCAGCACCAAAACGCACCGCCATCGTCAGCACGCGCTCATTGCTCTTGCCATATTGATAAAGATTCGTATAGGCAACTTCATTATTATTCTGCAGCGCCGCCTGATACCAGCGCAGGCTGTTCACGTCCACCTTCTGCTCACTGCTGCGTCCGCCAACAAGGCGGCCATTGATAACAGCGCACATATCAAAGCGCTCCACCTCGGCATTACGCTGCATATATTCCGTAAAATGACGCAGCGCTGACTCCAGCTCTGCATCGGTCATCTCCGGCTTCATCTGCTGCATCCTCGCCATACTTTGGGCAGCACTGCGCAGCAGCATCTCCTGCCCCTTAAGGCGGGCAGTCTCCTTCACTGCAAAATGCGCAGCCAGCTCACGGCCCATAATATGCGAATTTTCTAGTATTTTATCACGGACTACGTACAGGCTTATCATTGCTACTAATAAGAAGAAGGCAAAGACCATCATGCTGAACAGCGAGACCTTAAACTTCTTCTGAAAAATCTTTAAGTCCATGCTACCCTCCACCATTCGTCCATATGAAGACAACTGTATCTTCTAAAAAGCCTCACTCATTATTATAGCTCACAGTGAAAATCTATACAAGTTAAAAATAGGACAAAACTCCTAAATAAAGTTAAATAAAAAAGGCTGCCAGTGCCTTCCCCAAGGAAATGACTGCAGCAGCCTTTGTATATTTTTACTGATTAAGCCAGCTCCGCCCGCGCATCAATAGCGGCGGCCTCCTCATCTGTCATATATTCCGGCTTAATATCGCGGCCCATATGGTTGAGCATCCTGCGGTCGCTGCGAATCGTCGCGCAGGCCACAGTCGTCAGCATATTGCCGGTAATCGTCGCCGAAGCGCCAGCCTTGAAGGCGCTCTCGCCATCGTTCGTGAGCAGCGCACGGCCAGCGCCCAGACGGATATTCGCCAGCGGATTAATATAGCGGAAGAAGGCCACGGTGCGCAGGATATCGTCCTCGCTCAGACTCGGCAAATGTGCAAGCGGCGTACCCGGAATCGGCATCAGCGCATTCAAAGGTATAGAGTCAATGCCCAGCTCTGCCAAGCTGATGGCCATGTCCAGACGGTCCTCCCAGGTTTCGCCCATGCCGATAATACCGCCGGAGCAGGCGCACATCCCCTCCTCCTTCACCATCTTCAGCGTGTTGATTTTCATGGCATAGGTATGCGTTGTGCAGATATTGGGGAAGTTGCGCTCCGAGGTTTCGATGTTATGATGATAGCTCGTCACGCCAGCCTCATGCAGACGGTGCAGCTGCTCGCGAGATAAAAAGCCCATAGAAGCGCACAGGTCGATTTTCAGCTCGCGGTGCATCGTTTCGTAAGCGTGAATCGCCTTGTCAAACTCCTCGCCTGTCAGCGCTTTGCCAGCGGTAACAATAGAAAAGCGGTGTACGCCCTCCTGCTGGTTCAGACGCGCCAGGTCCACAATCTCCTTCTCAGGCAGAAAGCTGTACACCTCGCACTCCGTATGATTATGCGCAGACTGGGCGCAAAACTTGCAGTTCTCAGGACAGCGTCCGCTGCGGCCATTGATAATCGAACACAAATCAACGCGCGCACCGCAAAAATGCTCACGAATCTTGTCTGCACCCTCGCAGAGCGCCTGCAAATCGCAGGTCAAAAACGCCTTAAGGTCATCCTCACGCGTCAATCTTCTACCGTCAATAATCTCCTGTGCTAATTTCTTCGGGTCCATCATACTTCTCCTCCTGTAATGAATACCTATCTACTAAGTATGTTTATGCTCCAAAAAAGAGGGCTAACGTCAACCTGCTTTGTGTTCACGTTAACCAGTTGTTAACCATGATTATAGCACAGGATAACAAAGAGTGCAAGAGGGGTATCCACCGAAAACTAAAACAACGACTCCAATTCCTTATCCAGCCTTCTCTGCGTAATCTCCAAATACTCTTCAACATTGTCAATACCGATAAAGCTACAGCCATTCCGTAAAGCTTCAACCCCAGTCGTTCCCGAGCCGCAAAACGGGTCCAGCACAATATAACCTGATTGCGTCGAGGCTTGCAAAATTCGATCCAGCAAATACTCTGGTTTTTGTGTAGGATGCTTACCAAACTTCTTTTCCGATGGCTTCGTCAAGCTTCCTGTCCACACATCCTTCATCTGCTTACCAGCATTGCTTTTTTTCATCAGCTCATAGTTAAATAAATACTTGGCCTTCCTATCAGCCTTACACGCCCAGATAATTGTTTCCGTAGAATGGGTAAAGCAGCGGCAGGCAAGATTAGGCGGCGGATTGGTTTTTTGCCACGTAATGTTATTAATAATCCTAAAGCCTTCCTGCTCTAAAGCCATACCAATAGAAAAAATATTGTGGAAGGTTCCGGATATCCAGATTGTTCCATTAGGCTTAAGCACTCTTTTGCACAGTCTTATCCAGCGACGGTTGAATTTGTGCTTATCGGCTAAAAGACTTTCGGCATTTTCCACCTGATCCCAAGCGGCCTTATTTACAGAAACCATTTTGCCACTACGGCAGGTTATCCCGTCATTACTCAAAAAATATGGCGGGTCTGCAAAAATCACATCAATAGATGCTGGGCGCAGCTTCTTCAGCAAAGCAAACGTGTCGCCTAAAAGCAGTTGTACGTTTTCAGTTTGGTAGAAAACTGATATTTTATTTTCTTTCAACTGCCTCATAATAACACCCTGCTTCCAGATACATGCGTTTTGTATAATATATTAAACTAAAGTTACAAAAAAATTTGGCTTACTGAACACTTTAGAGCTTCAGCAATTCTAACTAATGTTTTGCTTGTAGTTATAGTAATTTCACCATTTTCTAGCCCCACAATAACTTTTTTGGAAACCTTACTTCTTATGGACAGTTCCTCTTGTGTTAATCCCTTTAGTAATCTCTGCTTTCGTATTTGTAAAGACACTATAAGCACCCCCAAATAATTTAATATATTAAACTTTATTAATAGAATTCCCTAACAATCTTGAATTAATCATGAATGTATAATATACTAAACAAAAAGGAGCTTTACACCATGGAACTAAGAACATTCATTAATTCATACAGGAAAAAACATGATTTAACTATGGAAGAATTTGCTAAACTAGCGTCCCTTTCTAAAGGCTATATATCAATGCTAGAAAGAGGCTATAATCCGCAAACAGGGAAAAAAATTATACCTTCAATCAGCGCCTTGAACAATATAGCCAAAGCAACAGAAACCGACCTAGACTATTTATTAAAAGTCTTAGATGATATTGAGGTTTCCCTTGATTCTCCCGCCCAAAGTTTAATTATCACTAATCAGCAAGAGGAACAATTAATTTTTGGCTATCGAAATTTATCCCCCAAAAACCAAGAAGAACTGCTTGCATATCTTGATATGAAGTTAAGTCTACAAGAAAAACAAGATCTATAAATTCATTAGATGAAACTTCCAGATCAAAATTTTAAATGGATCTAGATCATACTACAAAACTCGCAATAAGTCAACTCTTTAATACAGCTATTGAATTATTTTTTCTATATAGTATGTTCAACATTAAGAAGGGAGTGTGCCGTAACCTTGAACTGTAATTTTGACACTGCATTAACGCAGAATTATCACAGCCAATCACAAATCATTAGGATTCTAACAGAAAGCTGGGTAAGTAAGAATATGTACTGTCCACATTGCGGCCATAATGCACTAAATCACTTTCCTAACAATAAAGCTGTAGCAGATTTCTACTGCCCCACCTGTAACAGTGAATACGAGCTTAAAAGCAAAGCCGGAAGTATTGGTCATAAAATCGCTGACGGTGCTTATCATACATTCATCGACAGAATTACCAGCAACAACAATCCCGATTTTTTTATTCTGAATTACAATAAGCAGTTTTTGTCCGTCAATAATCTCTGGATTATTCCTAAGCATTTTTTTGTACCAGATATTATTGAACAGCGAAAGCCATTATCTGCAAACGCTCAACGAAAAGGCTGGATTGGCTGCAATATTCTTATTGACAAAATCCCTACTCAAGCGAAAATCGATATTATTCACAACAGTATGCCTGTCCCCAAAGAGCTTGTGCAAGCGCAAATGCAGCAGGCTTCACGCCTATACACAAATAACCTAAGCGCTAGAGGCTGGCTTTTAGATATATTAAATTGCGTTAACAGCATCAAAACTGAAACATTTTCACTATCGGATATGTATCAATTTGAAACGCTGCTAACTATCAAGCATCCTAACAATCACAATATTCGAGCCAAAATCCGTCAGCAATTACAGCTTCTCAGAGATAAAGGCTTCGTTGATTTCTTAGATAGAGGTGTGTATAAAAAGTCGCTCCACTAACCCTGCTCCACTTACTCCACTTGCTCCACTTATCTCCGGCAGCTCGCAAAAACTGCACCACTAACCCTTATATGTATCCCTATAAATAAAGTCTTCGTAAGGAGAGAAAAGCACAGTTTCAAGCCATTTTAGCCTAAAACTGTGCTTTTTAATTTATAATATATTAAAATTCAATTTCTCCGTCTTTTTTACAAAAACACCCTAAAAAAGTGGAGTAAGTGGAGCAAATGGAGTAAAATGCACCACTTGCCCTATGCGCTTTTCGTCTCGTTATACTTCATACAAACCATACGCGGACGATTCAATTGATTAAAGCGCACATTCACCTGCTTAGTAAACCGTCCTTCATCCGTATCAATCAGCTTAGCATCCCGCAAAAGCACCTTAATGCTGTTTGCAGGCTTGGCGAACTGCTTCAAAAAGCCGTTGAAAACCTTGCTGTTGATACATACATAATCATCCTTAAAGAAGCCATAGGATTTATAGCCGCTTCTGCCATCCACCTGCTTGCTGTCTTGATTATAAAAGTCGAAGCAGTCAAAGTTAGCACTTACCGTATTAACCAGCTGCTCATGATAATACTCGCCCGATTCCAGAAGCTCAGGATTTTCCAGCTCTGCCATAATCTGCAGCAGCATTTCCTCGGCATCTGCAAGCATCTCCGGCAGCTCTGCCAAATCTTCTTTGCCAGCCTTGACAAGTGCAAAAACAGCATCTGCCAGCATAACCAGCGCCAGCACCATAATTTGTGTGCTTTCATGCTGATTCTCATCCACGGCGAATAGCCTGTCGCAGACCTGCGCATATTTTTCCTGCCAAAGCTCCGCCGAAAAGCGTTCCAGCAGCTCCAGCATTTTTCTTCCTGCCAGCCCATAGCATTTCGCGCTCGTCCTGTTGCACTCGCTGATAAGCTCACGCGGTAAGGCCTGCGGCAAACGCACCTCTAAAATACGCCTGCCCGCACCGCCATAAAACTCCGGTGTCAGCACTGTCGTCTCACTGCTCAGGATATTCAGCGTCTGCCAGCGGTTCACGCTCGCCGAGGCCAGCTCCTTCGTCGCTCTTTGCTTGCCGTAGCCATTAAACATCATGTAGATAAAGCTTTGCATAAACTCATTAAAGTCCGGCCTGCTGCGCATAAGCTGTACATCATCAAAAAAAAAAGGCAGACCGCTCAGCAGCTTGGCGCGCAGCTCGAAGCCATTCAAGGTTCCGTTACAGGGATACATAAAGCGGTCGCTGCCCCAGACGGAAGCAGCAAAGCGCATCATCGTACTCTTGCCGCTCCCCTTCGAGCCATAGAGCAGCACTAAGGGACTGCCCTTGAAATCTACGCGCTCTAAAAGCGGCGCTGCCAACGCACAGTCTAGCAGAAAGCGCCCCTCAGCACTAGTCTGGCAAAGCCTATTATAAGTTTGCAGCCATTCCTGCCACTGTCCCCTCGCTTCTGCCACAGCAGCATAAAGCTCGCCGTCAGACAGCATGAATTGGGTATTTTCCATATCGCGTCCGGGGAAGAAAAATTTATCTCCTTGCCAGCCCAGGTATTTGCACAGCTTCTGCTGAGGCAAAGCCTCCTGCAGGCAGCTGCGTAAGCAGCTCAGATAATCAATCACTAAACGCGCGTTAGTGATGTTGATATCCGCATTATTGTTGGCCAGCGTGATAATGGGATTTGTACGCGAGATTTCCTCTAGAGTCTTTAAGGGCAAGCGCTGCCAGCTTTTGGCATGGTAAAGCTCAAGCTGAACATAGGTAATATTTTCCTCAGGCTCATGATAAAAGGCTGTCAAAAGAAGCGGCTTATGTGTAATCAGCTGCTCCTGATAGACCTTCCCCTGCTTATCACGATGCAGAAGGTATACTCCATCTGGCTTGATTTTGTACCTGTTCGTCAGCTCAGCCAGATTGCTGCTCTCAGCAAAAAGCTGTCTGCACCTTGAAAAAAAGTTCTGCTGCTCGTTTTCGGGCATAAAAAATGCACCCCTTTCCAATAATTTTGGCACAGGGTGCGCGAGTATTTTTAGGTACACTTCACCCTTGCCATTTTAGCAAGGATGTCGCTCCACCGATGTTTCAGAAGTCAATGCAGGTTGCTCAAGCACACTCAGTATTACAGATGAGGCTTTGCCATGACTGTACGGCCCTACTTTATCAGGATTAACACCAAAGGTTTCGAGAATTCCCAGGTCTCTTGCATAACCCTTGAGTTTAGCGTACCTCCAGCAAGCTTAAGCGTCCCTTTTTTAAATGCAAAGGCGCTGGTCATAAACAACGTAAGCCTGCTAGTACTACTTCTCAATTATAATATCTATTATAGACAATTCATTACTTAAAGTCAATGCATTCGCAAGAATTTTCTTTTTGTTTTTTCTAACTTAATCACTTATAATCCATGGCATCAATTTTCATTAAACATTTATGCTTTCCCAGCGCAAAAAGGCTGCAGCCCCTGCCCTCAGGCATAAGACTGCAGCCCTTAATTTTCACTTATCTTCTTGCGCCCCACTGCCAGATGCGGTACTCCAGCCACGCGCAGAACACGCCGCTAAAGTCCAGCAGCACATCCTTGACCATACTGCCGCGTCCCGGCGAAAAGCTCTGGATATATTCATCCACCACCGCCGCCAAGAGTCCCAAAAACAGGATATAGCCGGTCGCCGTAAAATTCTTCACGCCAAACGCGCTGAAGCTGCGGCACAGCAAAAGCCCCAGCAGCGCAAACTCCAGAAAGTGCGCCAGCTTGCGGATATGATGCTCCGTATCACCCACGAGGTGCACATCAAGATGGCTTGCAAGCAGCTGCGCCAGCGCCGTCGCCCAGCCGCTGAGCTGTGCGGACTGGCGCAGCGGCAGCGACGAATTGTAATAAATCGCCGCCAGCAAAAGGCATGCAAGAAAAAACCATAAATATTTCATAAATATCTACCACGCAATAGCTGATATTATGCAAGCATTTTACAGATGACGCGTCAGGCACTCCATGAGCATCATGTTGCTGACTACGCCGATACCGCCGGGAACAGGCGTAAAGGCGCTGGCCTTGTCTTCTACTGCCGGGTCAACGTCGCCCACGAGCTTGCCATCCACAGCGTTGATGCCCACGTCAACAATGACCACGCCCTCCTTGACCATCTCCGGCTTAACGAAGCAGGGCTTGCCCAGCGCCGCCACGATGATATCTGCCTCCTGTAAAATCTCCGGCAGATTCTTGGTGCGCGAATGGCAGATGGTCGGGGTAGCGTTCTTTTGCAGCAGCAGTACGCTGACAGGCTTGCCGACAACGTTACTGCGGCCAATAACGGCTACTCGTTTGCCCTCCAGCTCAATGCCGTAATGCTCCAGCGTCGCCATGCAGGCACGCGGAGTGCAGGCAGCAAAGCGGCTGCGGCCCATGAAGACATCACCGATGTTCTGCGGATTCAGGCAGTCCACGTCCTTGTTAGTGGAGATGGCTGCACCAACATTGTCGCCGTTGATGTGCTTCGGCATCGGCATCATCGGCATAATGCCGCTGACATAACGATTACGGTTCAGTTTTTTGATAGTGCTGATGACCTCAGCCTCCGGCGTTTCGGCAGGCATAAGAATAACCTTTGCTGCACCGCCCAGGCTTTCAATCAGCTTGACCAGTCTGTCCTTATATACATGCGATGCCGGATCATCTCCGACAACGATGATAGCTAATGTTACAAGCAGGCCACGTTCCTTTGCTTCTGTAATTTTTTTGGAAATAGCCTCACGGTAGGCATCAGCGACAGGCTTACCCCTCATGATAATTGTGTCCATTGAATTCACCTCATAAAACAAAATACTTATAAATTCTCCAAAGGCACATCATGCGCCTCGTTTGGCATTAGAACAGGCCGCTGATAACGCCATCATCAGATACGTCGATTTTTTCAGCAGCAGGAACCTTCGGCAGGCCAGGCATTGTCATAACGTCGCCTGTCAGCACAACGATGAAGCCTGCACCTGCGGAGATGCGGCAGTTTCTGATGGTAATCTTGAAGCCGGAGGGACGGCCCAGGAGTGCCGGGTCATCGGAGAAGGAATATTGGGTTTTTGCCATGCAGACAGGCAGATTGCCATAGCCCAGGTCTTCAAACTCCTTCAGCGCTTTGTCTGCTTCCTTCGTATAATTTACGCCGTCTGCGCCGTAGATTTCCTTAGCGATGGTTTCAATCTTCGCCTTGAGCGGCATATCCAGCTCATAGAGAGGCTTAAAGTCGCTCTTGCCGCTGTCAGCCAGGGCAATAACCTCTTTAGCCAGCTCGACGCCGCCTTCGCCACCACGAGCAAAGACATCGGACAGAGCAACGTTGACGCCGTGCTTAGCACAGTGTACGCGTACAGCCTCCAGCTCCTCTTCTGTATCCTGAGCGAAGATGTTGATAGCAACAACAACAGGTACGCCGAATTTCTTCACGTTCTCGATATGCTTCTCCAGATTTACAAGGCCCTTCTTGACTGCCTCCACGTTCGGCGTGGTCAGCTCAGTTTTCGGCACACCGCCATGCATTTTCAGCGCACGCACGGTAGCTACGATAACTGCGGCATCAGGCTTGAGGCCTGCATAACGGCATTTGATATCGAAGAATTTTTCTGCGCCGAGGTCAGCACCGAAGCCTGCCTCGGTAATTGTATAATCAGCAACGCGCATAGCAGTTCTGGTTGCCATTACGCTGTTGCAGCCATGAGCAATATTTGCGAACGGACCGCCATGAATAATAGCCGGAACATTCTCCAGCGTCTGTACCAGGTTCGGCTTAATAGCGTCCTTCAGGAGAGCTGCCATAGCGCCGTGTGCCTTAATCTGGCCTGCGGTAACAGGCTTGCCGCTGTAGTCATAGGCAACGATGATTTTGGACAGACGCTCCTTGAGGTCATGCAGGTTGCTTGCCAGGCAGAGAATCGCCATAACCTCGGAAGCAACGGTGATGTCAAAGCCATCCTGACGCGGTACGCCATGAGCCTTTCCGCCCAAGCCGACAACGATGTTGCGCAGCTCGCGGTCGTTCATATCGACAACGCGTTTCCAAACGATGCGGCGCGGGTCAATATTGAGCGCGTTGCCCTGCTGGATGTGGTTGTCGAGCATTGCGGAAAGCAGCATATGCGCAGAGGTAATCGCATGGAAGTCACCGGTAAAGTGCAGGTTGATGTCCTCCATCGGCACAACCTGAGAATAGCCGCCGCCGGCAGCGCCGCCCTTGATGCCCATGCAAGGGCCGAGGGAGGGCTCACGCAGAGCCACGATAACACGCTTGCCAAGCTTATGCATGCCCTGCGCCAGACCAACGGTCGTGGTGGACTTGCCTTCACCGGCAGGAGTCGGAGTAATCGCGGTTACAAGAATCAGCTTGCCCGGCTGCTTCTCCTCTACACGACGGATAAGGTCATAGGAAAGCTTGGCCTTGTACTTGCCGTATAATTCAATGTCGTCCTCGCCGATGCCCAGCTTTGCAGCTACATCGGTGATTTTTTGCATTTTGGCTTGTTGAGCAATTTCAATATCAGATAACATAATTCATCCTCCTCGTATAGCAAATCGTTTAAGCTATCTAGTTTTATTCTCCCTCGGATGTACTTTCTCCTGCCTATATAGCAAGTATACAAAATAAATTTCTACTGAAACCAAACCTCGACGGTACTTCCGGCCTCCACCTCGCTGTCCTTGGCAGGACGCTGCTGGAAAGCCTTGCCGCTGCCGTAGGGCTTGAGCCGCAGATTGCCCTTTTGCAGAAGCTCCGCTGCGGCGCGCATATCAATGCCCTTGAAGTCAGGCAGCTTTATTTTGCCGTTCGGCAGCACCTGCAGCACCGGCGTCGCAGCCTGCGGCTGCTTGTCCTTGCTGCCTACGGCGTTCATCTCCTCGAAGGAGGGCAATCCCTCTCTCGACGAAGGCTGAATGCCCTTAGCTACCAGAATCTGCTGCAGCGTATCGCGGAAAATCGGCGCGCTGACCTGCGAGCCATAGAACGCGCCTCGCGGCGTGTCGAGCATAACCAGCATCGCGTAGCGCGGCTTATCCGCCGGCACAAAGCCGACGAAGGAGGCGATATACTGGCCGACGGCATAGCCGCCGCCCTCCGCAATCTTTTCTGCCGTGCCTGTCTTGCCCGCGATGCGGTAGCCCTTAATCGCTGCGGTCTTGCCGCCGCCCTCGCTGACTACCTTCTCCATCATCTCGCGCATCTGGCGTGCCACCTCAGGCGTCATAACGTTGCGCACAACGTGCTTCTTGCCCTCCTTGAGCACCTTTCCGTCCGCAGAAACAATCTTCTTGACGATATAAGGCTGCAAAAGCTCGCCGCCGTTGGCAATCGCACAGATAGCACGCAGCACCTGAATCGGCGTTACGGAAATGCCCTGACCAATCGCCATCGTCGCAATATCCGGCTCATACATATTCTTCGGATTGTAGAGAATGCCGCTCTCCTCACCCGGCAGGTCGATGCCTGTCGGCTCGCCGAAGCCAAACTTTTTCGCATAGCTCGTCATGCGTTCAGCGCCCAGCTGCATGCCCAGCTGCACCATACCGGTGTTAATAGAGAACTTGATAACAGTAGAAAACGGCACTACGCCCATGCCTTCGCTGTCCCAGTTATGAATAACGCGGTCAGCAATCCTGATGCTGCCCGAATCCTGAAACGGCGTGTTTGGAGTAATGATGCCCTCCGTCAGGCCCATGCAGCCAACAAGAGGTTTGAAAACGGAGCCAGGCTCGTAGGTGAAGCCGACAGCTCTATTATTGAAGCTGTCATAGCTGTACTTATAATAAGCATTCGGATCAAACGTCGGGCGGCTCGCCATACCAAGAATCTCGCCCGTGTAGGGGTCCATGATGATGGCCGTCGCAGCCTTCGCCTTCGTGCGCGCCATGGCATCGTCCATAGCGTCCTCCAGCACGTACTGCATCTTGCTGTCCAGCGTCAGATAAACCGTCGATAGCTTTTCTGTGTCCGGCTTTTCCTGCTTATCCTTGCCAAGAATCTGCTTGCCTGCAACGTCGACAAGCACCGAATACGGCGTCTGCTTGCTTTTCAGCTCCTTGTCATACATATATTCAATACCGCTCAGGCCCTTGTCGTCGTCGCCGACATAGCCAAGTATCTGAGCGGCAGCACGCTTCTTCGTATAATAGCGCTTGCTTTCGTCCTCAAAGCTGAGTCCGGGAAGATTATATTCCTTGATAACCCTTTTGACCAGCTCCATATCGTGCGGCTCCATCGTGCGCTGCAAGCGCAGATAGCGGCGCCCAGGCTCACAGAAATCCTTATACAGCTCGTCAGCATTCTGCTTGAGAATCGGTGCCAGATGGTCAGCAGCTATGCGTCTGGCGTCACGCTGACCAAGCTTTTTCTTCATCGCCTCCGAGTCCTCCATCTTCTCCGGATCGGCAATGAGCGCACCCGTCATAATGCTGACCGCCAGCTCCTCGCCGTTGCGGTCGACAATGCGTCCGCGCGGACTATGCAGAATGCGGTCACGCTGCATCTGCCCATAGGCCTCCTGCTCATAGGCAGTACCGCGGATAAGCTGCACATAGACCAGCCTGATAATAACAGGCAGCGCAATAAACACTACCACCAGTCCCATAACCCACAGAAAACGCTGCTTGAGCGTAGACATTTTCAGAAGCTTCTTCATCTGCCATACCCCCTGCCGCGTACTACACGCAAATCCTCACGTCTGTTGTCCGGCGACTGCGCCGCAAGCTCCGCCTCGCGCTCCTCCTCATCATAAACCGAAAGAATCAGGCCGACGCAGACCATATTCACAAGCATGAACGTACCGCCGTAGCTGATAAAGGCCAGCGGCACGCCAATAATCGGCATGTTGCCGCAGACCATCGCCATATTCACAAAGGACTGGCCGATAACGAGAAACGTAACACCGGCGCTCACGAGAAAGGCTCGCAAATCCTTCGCATTCAGCGTAATCGCCACAAACGCCCACGCCAAAAGCATAAAAATCAGTATCAGCAGCGCTGCTCCCAACAGACCGTTCTCATGACAGAAGAAGGCAAAGGCAAAGTCAGTATGTGCCTCCGGCAGATGGAAATACTTGCTTGCCGCATAATCCCAGTTACTTCCCCAGAAGCCGCCGCTGCCAATTGCCAGCTGTGACTGCACGCCCTGATAGCCTGCACCGCCGGCATCCAGCCACGGATCAAGCCAATACTTTAAGCGCTGCAAACGATAAGGCGCCGCCAGCGCCAGGCACGCAGCCAAGCCAGCTACCGAGCCCAGCAGCAGCACCAGCTGCTTACGCGGCAGGCCGGCCATAATCACCATCAGAAACGTCAGGCCGAAGATAATCGACGCTGTACCCATATCAGGCTGCTTGAGCACCAGTCCGCTGAACAGCAGCGTCGTGCCAATCAGCTTCCAGAACTCGGCATTGTGCGTAAAAAACGACACCACCTGCTGCTGGCGGCGCATCCTGTCGAGCACATAGGCAGCCAGCAGAATAACCTCTATCTTCGCAAATTCCGATGGCTGCAGCGACATAAACGGCAGCGGAATCCAGCGCACAGCGCCGTTAATCGCCCAGCCCGGATCATGGCGCTTAAAAAACAGCACCACCAGCATAAGCAAAATGCCTAGCAGTGACAATTCACGTATCCAGCCATTGTTGATGATTCTTTTGTAGCCCATGGCGTAGGCCAAAGCACCAAAAAACGTCGACACAACGACATTTAGCCAATACTTCTTAAAATATTCCAGAGGGTCTGTACAATCAATATAGGTAGCACTAAAAACATTTATCGAACCAATAATAAGCAGCACCACCACCAGCATGATGATGGCCTGCTTCGGACTATCCCAGATAAGAAAACGTTTCTTCATGACAACATCCTAAAAAACTTAAAAAACAACCTCGCAGAAATTAATCGGTGTGCCCAGCGCACTGAATTTCTGCTCATATTCTGTCTGCACCGGATTATCATATTCCGAATGGTGCAGGTCGTAGCTCAAGGCGATGATGTTCAGGCCGAACTCCTTGAACTCCTCGACAGAGAAATCGAAAAGCGCACGGTTATCAGTCTTGAAGCGCAGATGTCCGCCCTCACCCAAAAGCTCCTTATATTTTGCCAGGAAGCCACGGTGCGTCAGACGGCGCTTTGCATGGCGTGCCTTCGGCCACGGGTCGCTGAAGTTCAGATACAGCTCCTTGATTTCGCCTGGCTCGAACCAATCGAGCAGATTCTCAGCGTTAGCGCAGATGATGCGCACGTTGTCGAGCTTTTTGTCCTTCGCTGCCTTCGCCGGATAGTAGGCGATATCGTGCTGCGTTTCGATGCCGATGAACGCCTTATCAGGATTCAGCTCCGCCATACCGATGGTGAAGCGTCCCTTGCCGCAGCCAATCTCCAGACACAGCTTTTTGCCGGGGAACAGCTCATGCCAATGGCCTTTAAATTTTTCAATATCATGCATGAAGACATACTCGTCCATAACGTCCTTCATAGCTTCTTCAATCCAAGGTTTTTTTCTTAAGCGCATAATATACCTCACTAAAATTATATTTTGTCATTTTATATTATACATCGAAACGCCATGGATATAAAGGAGCTTTTTTTACAGATAAGCGGCAAGGCAGCACTCTTGTAGACGAAAAAGCAATGTGCTATAATTAATATATAACGCTTTTGTGCCGGACACAGCAGCGTTTTTTATTTTTCAAAGGAAGTAACTATCATGAAAAAACAATATTTATTACCCCGCTGCCTGATGTTTTGCTTCGGCATTTTTGCGATGACCATCGGCATTGCGCTCTCCTGCAAGGCAGACCTAGGCACCTCGCCCATCTCCAGCGTGCCTTGGGTTATGAGCATGTTCATGCCGTGGAGCATCGGTGAGATAACCATCGTGCTCAATCTGCTGTTCATCTTCTCCCAGCCTGTGCTGCTGCGCAAAATTTATTGGCGTGAGCTTATCGGTCAGCTGGTGACGCTGATTTTCTTCGGCAACGGCATTGATTTTGCCATGAGCCTGTTAAGCTGGGTTGAGCCGCAAACGCTGTACTGGAAGTGGTTCGACTGCCTGCTCAGCACCATCATTCTTGCCTTCGGCGTTTTTCTCTGCATCCGTGCCAAAATTTTTGTTGCTGCCGGTGAGGGAATCGTGCTCGTCATCGCCTTCGTCAGCAAGATAAAATTCAGCATCATCAAGAACTGCTTTGATTGCACGCTCGTAGCTATTAGCCTGCTGCTTTCGTTCATGCAGTTTCAGGAAATGCGCGGCGTCGGCGTCGGCACCATAGCTGCTGCCCTGCTCGTTGGTCGCTGGGTACAGCTATACAGCAATCATTTACACTGCTTTGATAAATGGCGCGTTTCCGACTAACCCTGCCGCAGCCGAAAATTTGCGGTCAATAAGCCGATTTATACTAGTATCTGCTTCCAAATATGTGATATAATGGGAATAGTATTCTAGCGAGCGGCTACGATATTTTTTATTTTTGAAGGCAGGTTGATGTTGATGTCGAAGGCACAGCAGAAAAGTGGACAGAGCAGGCTGAGCGCAGCACCTTTAGTCGGGCGCTTCGCGCCCACGCCCAGCGGCTTTCTGCATCTGGGCAACGTCTTCTGCAGCCTTTTGGCATGGCTCTACGCCAAAAGGAGCGGCGGCAAAATCGTCCTGCGCATCGAAGACCTCGACCCCCAGCGCTGCAGCCTCGCCAAAGCCGACGCATTGGCGCGTGAGCTGGAATGGCTGGGACTGACGTGGGACGAGGGCGCTTACGTCAGCGCAGACAGCGACGCCTATTTTCAAAGCAGACGCAGCGATATTTATGCGCACTACTTCGATAAGCTCCGGCAGGCAGACCTCGTCTACCCCTGCTTCTGCAGCCGCGGCGAGCTGCATGCCGCCGAAGCGCCTCACACCAGCGACGGACGCATCATCTACGCAGGCACCTGCAGCCAGCTCACAGAGGCCGAGCGTGCGGCCAAGGAAAAGCTCCGCCGACCGGCATGGCGCGTGCGCGTAACGAATGAGCCTATCTGCTTCCACGATGCGCATTACGGAGCGCAGAGCCTGCGCCTGACCGAGGAATGCGGCGACTTCATCCTGCGGCGCAGCGACGGCGTCTATGCTTATCAGCTCGCCGTAGTCATCGACGATGCCCTCATGGGCGTCACGCAGGTGGTGCGTGGCTGTGACCTTTTAAGCTCCACGCCGATGCAACTTTACCTTTACAGGCTGCTGGGCTTCACGCCGCCAAGCTTCTGCCACATCCCGCTTTTGACCGACGCGGACGGACGCAGGCTGGCTAAGCGTGACGGAGATTTGGAAATCAGCAGCCTGCGCAAAATTTACGGCGCACCGGAGCCCATCATCGGCCTGCTCGCCTACCTTGCAGGCCAATTAGAGCGTCCTGAGCCTCTCAGTGCAGCCGAGCTGCTGCCGCTCTTCGACGCAGCGAAAATCCCCACGCAGAACATCGTCGTCCCGCGTGACCTAATTCATCAATAAACCTAGGAGGAACCCATACATGAAAAAATACCTTATGAAAATCAAAGTAAATATGCTTGTTGTCATCCTGCTGAGCTTAGTGGCAGGCATGGCCGGCAATTATTTCTTCAATAACCGCTGGCTCGGCCTGATTCTCGCTCTGCCGCTGTGCGCCCTGTACATCTATCAGGTATATCAGGTGCAGGCAGACTATCGTGAGCAGCACACCAGAAAGAAGCATACCAACAAATACAGATAATGTTATCTGACAGCATTTTGCTGTTTGCATAAAGCACCCAAATTTAACGTAAAAAGCAGGTTACCGGCCGCAAGGTCGTAGCCTGTTTTTTATTTGCACAAAAAACATACTCGCTGCCTGCTATTTGTTGTATAATAAAAAAAGGAGGATATCACCATGCATTTAGATAACATCGCTCTTGTTCTCGAAGGCGGCGGTATGCGCGGTATGTTTTCGGCAGGCGTGTTCGAGGCCTTTTTGGCACGCGAGCTCACCTTCCCCTACATCACTGCTGTTTCTGCCGGTGCCTGCAACATTTTATCATATATGTCACACCAGCCCCTGCGCACACGTCAGATAATCGAGCACTATGTCACCGACAAGCGCTACTTCAGCCTGCATAACTGGATAAAAAAGGGCAGCATCTTCGGCTTCGACTTCATCTTTGAAGACCTGCCAAAGCAACTGCTGCCCTTCGATTATGCTGCCTACAGAAATTATCCCGGTGTCCTGCAGGTCGGCACTACAGATATCGAAAGCGGCCAGCCTATCTGGTTCGACCAAGAGGGCATCGGCCAGAAATTTATTCCTGTACGCGCCTCTTCGTCCATGCCCTTTCTGGCGCCCGTCGTGCGCTTTCACGGCCACTCGCTGCTCGACGGTGCCCTTGTTTCGCCCATTCCCTACGAGCGTGCGCTTGCCGCAGGCTATGACAAGCTCGTCGTCGTGCTCACGCGCAACGCCGGCTATCACAAAAAGCAGCGCGTGCCAAGGCTGCTGCTCAAAACGTTCTATAAAAAATATCCCAAGCTTTGGGATATTATGCAGGAGCGGCCTGCACTCTACAATCACCAGCTGGCAGAGGTCGAAAGGCTGGAGCAGGAGGGCAAGGCTGTCATCATCCGTCCGCAGATACCGCTGGAAATCGACAAGCTCGACATCAAGCCTGACAAGCTGCTCGCCCTGCATGACCACGGCATTGGCTGCGGTCTCGCGGCGCTCGACGCGATTTTTAAGCTCGCCCAAAAGTAAGAAAAGACTGTCACACCTTAGCTTTCGTGTGACAGTCTTTTTTTATCTGCACAGACGCAGAAAATATTCATGCACTGCTGTGCTCTTGTCGATATCTAATTCGGGATGGAAGGCCAGCGCCAGCTGCCTGCCATACTGCGCAGCAACAATATGACCGTCGACGACAGCCAGCGTCTCCACGCCCTCGCCTACGCTTTCAATATAGGGTGCGCGGATAAACGTCATCGGTACGCGCCCCAGTGAGCCAAGCTCTGCCTCCGTCACAAAGCTGCCCAGCTGTCTGCCGTAGGCGTTACGCTTTACGGTAATCGGCATCGTCGCCAGATGGCGCGTGCTGTCAGCCGCCAAGTGCTGCGCCAGCAGAATCATGCCTGCGCAGGTTGCCAGCATAGGCAATCCCTGCCGGATTTTCTCCTGCAGCGGCGTGAACATGCCCAGCTCATGCAACAGCTTGCCCTGCACCGTGCTTTCGCCGCCGGGCAACACCACGCCGTCCAGCGGCTGCTCCAAATCCGCCAGCTGGCGTAGCTCGACGCACTCTGCGCCCAGCTGCGTCAGTGCATGTATATGCTCAATAAACGCACCCTGCAGTGCTAAAACGCCGATTCTCATTTTCCACGCTCCGCCATGAGCAGCGCAATCTCCTGCTCGTTGATGCCGACCATCGCCTCGCCCAAATCCTCGGACAGCTCTGCCAGCATCTTAGCATCAGTGAAATTCGTCACGGCCTTCACGATAGCCTGCGCACGCTTAGCAGGGTCGCCGGATTTGAAGATACCGGAGCCGACGAACACGCCCTTAGCACCCAGCTGCATCATCAGCGCTGCGTCAGCAGGCGTTGCTACGCCGCCGGCAGCGAAGTTAACAACCGGCAGGCGCTTATGCTCATGCACATACAGCACCAAATCATAGGGCACCTGCAGCTCCTTCGCCGCGTTGAACAGCTCGTTCTCCTCCAGCGCTGCCAGCCAAGCAATCTGCTGGTTCATCTTACGCATATGGCGTACTGCCTGCACCACGTCGCCGGTGCCCGGCTCGCCCTTCGTGCGAATCATCGAAGCGCCCTCGTTGATACGGCGCAGCGCCTCGCCCAAATCCTTCGCACCGCAGACAAACGGCACAGCGAATTTTGTTTTATCAATATGATATACATCGTCAGCAGGAGAGAGCACCTCGCTCTCATCAATATAGTCAATCTCCAGCGCCTCCAGAATCTGCGCCTCAACGAAATGACCAATACGCACCTTAGCCATAACAGGGATAGATACAGCGTTTTGAATCTCCTTAATCAGCTTCGGGTCGCTCATGCGTGCCACGCCGCCGGCAGCACGGATATCCGCCGGAATCTTCTCCAGCGCCATAACTGCGCAGGCACCTGCAGCCTCAGCAATTTTTGCCTGCTCGGCATTGGTTACGTCCATGATAACGCCGCCCTTGAGCATCTGGGCAAGTTGAGCATTTAATTTATAACGTTCGTTCATCTTGAATTCCTCCCAATCATATTTACAAAATAGGTTATGTGTAGTATTATACTCATGACTGAGTATATTGATATACTCATTTCTATTCTTTTTAACATAGTCAGATTGAAAGGAAATTCCATGCTAACATACAGCTTTGCAAATCTAAACGGCGAGAGCATGTACACACATCTCTACAGCTGCATCAAGGCCGACATCACCAGCGGTGTGCTGCACGCAGGTGACAAGCTGCCCTCCAAGCGAATGCTCGCCAAAAACCTCGGCATCAGCATCATCACCATCGAGAACGCCTATGCCCAGCTGCTCGTCGAGGGCTACATCTACTCCGAGCCTAAGCGAGGCTACTACGTCGCCCGTATTGAGCAGATGCCGGGCGCTGCAGAGCCCCCCGCCCCGCGCGAGCCGCTGCTGCACGCCAGCACCCCCGCCATCGTCACCAGCTTTTCCAAAAGCAGCGTCCCGCCCGACACCTTTCCCTATAACATTTGGGCGCGTCTTTTGCGCAGCACGCTCTCCAGCGCCGACGAGCACGCCCTCATCAGCGACACCTCCGCCGGCGGCGTGCTGCCCCTGCGTCAGGCCCTCGCTAAGCACCTCTATCAGTTCCGCGGCCTTAACGTCAGTCCGGAGCAGATTATCATCGGCGCAGGCACACAGTCGCTCTATAACCTCATCGTCCAGCTTTTAGGACGCAGCCATGTCTACGCCCTCGAAAACCCCGGCTATCCGCAGCTTGCCGCCATCTATAAAACCAACGATGTTTTCTGCCGCTATCTGCCGATGGACGAGCAGGGCATCCGCGCCGACGTGCTCGAAAACAGCAGCGCCGACATCCTGCACATCAGTCCCTCGCATCAGTTCCCCACAGGCATCGTCATGCCCGTCAGCCGCCGCTATGAGCTGCTGCGCTGGGCCAAAGAAAAAAGCAGCCGCTACATCATCGAGGATGATTACGACTGCGAATTCCGTCTCTACGGCAGGCCGATACCGCCGCTGCAAAGCATCGACAGTGCCGAGAAGGTTATCTATATCAACACCTTCTCCAAAACGCTGGCACCGACCTTCCGTATCAGCTATATGGTGCTGCCAGTTCATCTGGCCTCACTTTTTTACGAAAAACTGGGCTTTTATTCCTGCACCGTGTCCAACTTTGAGCAGTTCACCCTCGCCAAATTTATCGAGGACGGCTATTTTGAGCGCCACATCAACCGCATGCGCACCTACTACCGCACGAAGCGCGACCGCCTGCTGCACTACCTTGCAACCTGCAAGGCAGCGCCTGCCCTGACGGTAGAAGGCGAAAACAGCGGCCTGCACTTTCTGCTGCATCTTGCAACGCAGGCGAGCGACACCACGCTCACGCAGGCAGCGCTGGCGCAGGGTATCCAGATAAAATTTCTTTCCGACTATTATCACGACAAGACCAGCGACTGCTCGCATACTCTGCTCATGAACTACACAGGTCTGCCTGACGACGAGCTTTATCCTGCACTGGACAAGCTGTTTGCCGCACTGGAGCCGTATCTGGAGCTGTAATTACTTCTCCACCGGCACCTCGGCATACTCGCTGCCCTCCAGCTCCAGCTCTATCCTCTGATTCAAATGCTCTGTCAGCCATTCCTCGGCCTCCTGCTTCTGCTCGTCGCGCATCTTCAGGATAACCTTGGCACGCAGGTCATAGACCACATCGTCAATCTCAAACAAATCCTGCTGATACAGCACGTTCAGAATCCGGCCGACATGATTCACATCATATAAAAAGCTGAAGCGGCTCATGAGAATCTTCTGCGCCAGACCGCACTCGGCCACCGCACCGGCCACACTGCCGCTATACGCACGCACCAGACCGCCGGCGCCCAGCTTGATGCCGCCAAAGTAGCGCGTCACTACCGCCGCCGTCTCCGTCAGGCCGTTCTTGCGCAGCACCTCCAGCATAGGAATACCAGCCGTGCCGCTCGGCTCGCCATCGTCGCTCGAGCGCTGGGCGAGGTCGTCGACGATATAAGCAGAGCAGTTATGCGTCGCATCCCAAAATTCTTTTTTTATACTCTTAATAAACTCCTGCGCCTCGGCCTCGCTGCGTACCTTTTTCAGCGTACAGATAAAGCGCGATTTTTCGATAACTATTTCCTTGCGATAATCCTTGCAGATAGTATACAACGCCTGCACCTCCGTCTAGCTTTTTCTTCATCCTTTAATTATATCATAGAACGCGAGGCCGTGCGCAAACACGCTTGTGTATTTATTTTCGTCTTCCTCTGTAACATTGTAACACTTTCTTCCGTTTTCTAGAAAAATTCATGATTTTTTCACTTTCTGCTTTATTTCTCGTAATATATTTGTTATAATGAAGCACGTTTACAGAAAAAGAGAGAAGCTCTGTACAGCTTGCAGCCATTGAGAGCGCACCACGATAAAGAGTGACGACAACGGCAGCCAAGCAGCTATCTCTCAGAAGTTATAAGGGAAAGAGGTAATCTTAAATGAAACAATTCTGTGCTTTAATCGGCAAGTTCTTTGGCATCATCGCCATCGTTTTTCTTGCCCTCGGTCTGACTATGCCCCAGAATTTCCTGTGGGTACTTGGTAAGGTTGGCGGCATCAGCGTGCTGAGCTGCCTGCTTGGCGTTGTAATGTTCGGCATGGGCACCACGCTGAACCTCAAGGATTTTGCGCTCGTTTTAAAGCGCCCTGTTGATATTCTCATCGGCGTCTGCGCACAATACTTTATCATGCCGTTTTTGGCCTTCGGTCTGTCCATGGCCTTCAATCTTGACCCGGCGCTGACCACCGGCGTTGTCCTCGTAGGCACCTGCCCCGGTGGCACCTCCTCCAACGTTATCACCTTCATGTCCAAGGGCGACGTTGCTCTGTCCGTAACCATGACGAGTGTTTCCACCGTGCTGTCCCCGATTCTCACGCCGTTCATCACCTACCTGATTATCGGCGAGAAAATCTCCTTCGACCCGGTCGGCATGTTCTGGAGCATAGTGCAAATCGTTATTCTGCCTATCTGCTTAGGTCTGGCTGTTAAATCCTTCCTGCCGAAGCTCGCAGAAAAAGCAACCGACTACCTGCCGGCTGTTTCCTCTATCGCTATTTCTCTGATTATCGCCGGCGTTATCGGTGCAAGCCGTGACCTGATTCTCAAAGCTCCTGGCCTGATTCTGCTGGTAGTAATCCTGCATAACTGCTGCGGCTATGCTCTCGGCTTTGCTATCGCCCGCCTCACCGGTCTCAGCTGGAAAAAGGCTGTTGCCCTGTCTATCGAGGTTGGTATGCAAAACTCCGGTCTGGCAACCGGTCTGGCCAAGGCTCACTTTGCTGCTCTGCCTGCTGCCACCGTTCCGGGCGCTGTCTTCTCCGCTTGGCATAACATCTCCGGCGCTCTGCTGGCCTGGGCTTATCAGAACTACCTGAATCCAAAATTCGACCCTGACTACGAAAAAGAGCAGACCGAAGCTGTCGAAGCAGCCAAAGCCTGATAAATAACAGCATAACAAATAACCTTATGGCATGCGCTCAGGTGCTGCGCCATAAGGTTATTTTTGTGTTATAATGTTATTACTAATTTAAGAAACGAGACTTCGCTATGAACGAAAAAGAACAAAAACTGCAAACCTACCACTCTCTGAGCAATATGCACCGCTTCCGCCTGCGCCTTTTCGCAGAGGGCATCCTCACCGGCGTTTTCGCCGGCCTCGTCATCAGCTTCTTCCGCTTCGCCCTGGTAGAAGCCGAAGCCTTGCGCGGTGCGCTTTATAACCGCCTTTGGGTCAGCAGCTGGAGCATCAACGCCTGCTGGTTCGCTGCCCTCGTCGCGCTGGCCTGCATCCTGCACAAGCTCAACATTTTTGAGCCGATGGCCGCAGGCAGCGGTATCCCGCAGGTCAAGGGAACCATCCTCGGCCTGATGAAAATGCGCTGGCTGCGTGTGCTCTACGTCAAGCTTTCCGCAGGCATCCTCGGCATCGGCGCCGGTTTATCACTGGGCCGCGAGGGGCCGTCCATTCAGCTCGGCGCCGTAGCCGCCCAGGGCATCAGCCGCCTTCTGGGACGCACGCGCATGGAGGAACGCTATCTTTTGACAAGCGGTGCCAGCGCCGGTCTGGCCGCAGCCTTCAATGCGCCGCTGGCAGGCGTAATCTTCGCGCTGGAGGAGCTGCATCGCAACTTCTCCATCATGGTGCTGCTGCCCTCCATGGCCGCAGCCTTCACCGCCACGATAATCTCGCGTGCCATCTTTGGCCGTGCCACTATTTTTGATATTCCCGACCTGCAGCTGCTGCCCTTGAGCTACTACGGCATCGTCGTGTTCGTCGCCCTCGCTGCCGGCGCGTTCGGCGTTCTTTTCAACTGGGGACTTTTGAATATCGGCCGCTTCTACAGCCTGCCTCTGTTCCAAAAGCCGGTGCATAAAATCATCTTCGCCCTGCTCTGCGCAGGCGTATTGGGCTACTTCCTGCCCGAGGTGCTCGGCGGCGGCAACGAGCTCATCAACCAGCTCGCCAAGGCGCCTGTATCCCTGCAGCTGCTGCTCGTCTTTCTCGCGGGCAAGCTGCTCTTCACGCTCATCAGCTACGGCTGCGGCGTTCCCGGCGGCTTCTTCCTGCCCATGCTCGTTATCGGTGCACTTTGCGGCAGCATCTGCGCCCAGGTGCTCATCCTGCTCGGCTGGATTGAGCCGATTTATGCCACCAACATCATGGTCGTGGCTATGGCCGCCCTCTTCTCCTCCTCCGTGCGCTCGCCGATTACCGGCACCGTGCTGATTATGGAGATGACCGCATCCTACCAGCAGCTGCTGTCCCTCGCCATCGCCGCCATGGTGGCCTTCGTCATTGCTGAGCTTGCCCACAGCAAGCCTATTTACGAGGAGCTTATGCAGCGTATGCTCTGCAAAAACAGGCCTGCTCCTGTAACGCTGGAGCAGCGTAATGTCATCGAGCTGTCCGTCTGCAGCGGCAGCGCAGTCTGTGGCAAGCTGATTAAGGATATCCATTGGCCGAAGAACACCCTTCTCGTCGACGTCAAGCGCGGTGAGCAGCAGCTCATACCGGCCGGCGACACGCGCCTTTTAAGCGGTGACTTCATCTACGTTCTGACCGAAAACGAGCACATAGAGGAGCTCACGCAGATGGTGTGCGAATAAACTTCATAGCAAAAAAAGTAGAGAGCCTGCAGCACCGCAGACTCTCTTATTTTTTTATATGCAGTTATCTCTTACAGGCCCAGCATTACGTCGATAATCTCTTTATCCGTCTCGACCATGCCCTGGCTGGCAATCTTGCCGACAGCAGCAATCGTTTCATCAGCAGTTTCCTGCACAATGCCGTCGCCGCCCTCAAAGTTGTGCTCTGCCATAGCCATATCGAAGCCCAGCAGGCCGCCCTCGACTGCCATAGCAATCTTCGCAGCACAGGAGGACTTCGCACCGTCGCAGATGATGCCGCTGTTAATAGCCAAAGCGTTTTCTACAGCATGCTCAATCTGCTCATCCGTGCAGTCATGCAGATAAGCAATACCAGCGCCGCTGCCGCAGCCTGCGCTGATGGCGCCGCAATAAGCGGACAGCTTGCCGATGCCCTGCTTCAGATAAATCGTAATCAAATCGCTAAGCAGCACAGCACGCAGCAGCTTCTCCTCGCCTGCTGCCAATGCATGTGCGTAAATAACAACAGGAACAGAAGCCGTAATGCCCTGGTTGCCGCTGCCGGAGGTAATGACAACGGGCAGCTCACAGCCATTCATGCGTGCATCACTGCCTGCCGCTGCACTTGCACGTGCGCGCGTACGCAGGCTGTCCGGATCACGACGCAGCAAAATCTTGCCGATGCTTGCGCCATAATCATGGTCCAGGCCTTCCTTAGAAATAGCCATGTTATATTCAATCTGGCGCTCCAGCAAATGCTTCACATTATCCAGCGGCATATGGCGTGCTGCGTCCAGCACATCCTCAATACGCCACAGGCTCTTAGCCTCTTCCTCTTCCGGCACAATAGGCTTGGAGAGAATCGTTGCACCGTTCTTCTTAATAGAGGTCACATTCGTATGGTCTGTGCGGATAGTAACCTCAGCGTTTTGGCCGTTAGCTGCCAAAAATACGCGGATGTAGAAAATATCCGGCTCCTCGGAAACGTGAATCTTGATTTTGCCGGACTCTGCCAGCTCCTTCAGCGCAACCTTTTCCTCAGCAGTGATATAAGCCAGCACCTCCAGCTGACGCTCAGAATGTGCTGCCACAATGCCTGCTGCGCACGCAACCTCGATACCCTTCATATGGTCAGTGTTCGGCACAACAACGCTTTTTACGTTTTTGATAATATTGCGGCTAACCCAGATTTCGATTTGCTCAGGCTCAGCACCCAGCTGCTCACGGCAAACTGCCGCACAGTAAGCAATCGCAATCGGTTCGGTACAACCCATGGCAGGGATAAGCTCCTCTGCCAGCGCCTCCTCATAGATAGCATAATTTTTCTGCATTTGATATTTCCTCCATTTCCTATGCATATGTAATGATGGGAATAAACCCCTCTGCTCTTCCCTATTAGGTCTATTTTAATGCAAAAATGGAATATGAGCAAGAGGTGATTAAAATTTCACGAAATTATTTCCCTTCAAAATAATTGTAGATTTTAGGCTCTACTGGCTGCTTCATATCATAAAAGACTTGTACGATAGAAAGCTTCTCGCAATTTTTGCCGGTGATGGTCGTACCTATGCAATGCTCCGGCTTCACAGTAACCTCACCCATAAAATAAAATTCTGAGCCCTCATCGTCGCTTTTCTTGCAGATAAATAAGTTTTTCCTGTACCAGTAGCAGAAATAAGCAAAGCCTTATTCTTCCCCTCAGCACGCAATCTAGCAATATTATTCAAGGCCGCCGTTTGCATTTTATAGTGTATGTATCCCAATTTATACTATCATTGTAGTTTAAAGCAGCCCAAAAGTAAAGTTCTTTATCCCCCAAAACAAAACAGCTCCGCCCACCCTCATCAGGTAAGCGGAGCCTAAATTTTATATATTACATTTTAATTTTTGCTTCTTCTGCCAGCTTCGGACCATATTCGCCAAAGTCGAAGGTTGCAAAGTAGTCAGCCGGAGTTTCTGCACGACGAATCATCTTCGCAGAGCCGTCCTCCTGCAGCAGGATTTCTGCACTGCGCAGCTTGCCGTTATAGTTGTAGCCCATGGAGAAGCCATGCGCACCAGCGTCATGAATGAAGAGCAGGTCGCCGATAGCAATTTCCGGCAGCATTCTGTCTACAGCAAACTTGTCATTGTTCTCACACAGGCCTCCCGTTACGTCATATTTATGGTCGCAGGGAGCATCCTCCTTACCCATAACGGTGATGTGATGATAGGAGCCATAGATAGCAGGACGCATGAGGTTAGCAGCGCAGGCATCACAGCCGATGTACTCCTTATAGATATGTTTTTGGTGGATAGCCTTCGTTACCAGCGCGCCGTTCGGAGCAAGCATATAGCGGCCCAGCTCAGTGAAGAGCTTCACATCGTCCATGCCTGCCGGTACGAGGATTTCCTCGAACGCCTTGCGCACGCCCTCGCCGATTGCCAGCACATCGTTGCTCTCCTGCTCAGGCTTATAAGCTATGCCGATACCGCCGGACAGATTGATAAACTCGATATGCGCACCGGTTTTCTCCTTCAGCTCAACAGCAAGCTTGAAGAGAATGCGTGCCAGCTCAGGATAATATTCGTTGGTTACGGTGTTTGATGCCAGGAAGGCATGAATGCCGAAATGCTTAACGCCCTTCGCCTTGAGAATTTTATAAGCCTCGATAATCTGCTCGTGTGTCATGCCATATTTTGCATCGCCGGGGTTATCCATGATGTTGTTGGCGATAGCAAAATGTCCGCCCGGATTATAACGGCAGCAGATGGTTTCAGGAATGTCGGCAACCTTTTCGAGGAAGTCGATATGGGTAAAATCATCAAGGTTGATGGTTACATTCAGCTTGCGTGCCAGCTGGAAGTCCTCAGCCGGAGTTGCGTTGGAGGAAAACATAATCTCGCTCTCCTTGAAGCCTACAGCGTCACTCATAAGCAGCTCGGTATAGGAGGAGCAGTCAGCGCCGCAGCCTTCTTCACGCAGGATTTGCAGCAGGTACGGGTTCGGCGTAGCCTTAACTGCGAAGTACTCCTTGAAGCCCTTGTTCCAGGAGAAAGCTTTATTTACCAGACGAGCAGTGCGGCGAATGCCTGCCTCGTCATACAGATGAAACGGAGTCGGAAACTGCTCCACGATTTTTTCCAGTTGTTCTTTAGTTACGAAGGGAACTTTTTTAGCCATTTATATCACCTTTCTGCAATTGTATCAATGCAATTTCATTTTTTAATGCTTCTTTAAATAAGTCAATCAGATTGCGTTTACAAGAATATAAGCAGGTTGAGTCCTCGTCGTCCTGCAGGTCCCCGGTCAGCACCGTATGCGAATCTGCAATCAGACGAATCTGCTCATTTTGCTTAGTTGTATGATAGCAAATGGCTCCAGACAACGAAAATTCCTTACCGCAGATGATTACTACCTTTAATCCACGACCGACAGCCTCTGCGAGCTCAGCCTTCAGCAGCTCCAGCACTCTGCTGTTGGCAGATATGTAGATACGTGCCTGAGCCTGCTTCACGGTGTTGCGCAGCTTATTTATTATCTCCTGCACACCCTTAATCGTGATGTAGCCCTCAGCCTCGTTCGTCAGCACCGGCACCTGTTGGAGTATATCTTCTTTTATCTCCTCCAGACGGTTGATTTTGTTGGTGCAGAACTCTGCCGCTGCAACGGGAGTATAGCGCGTAACCTTGCCTTCCTCCAGTACGTAGGCCGCACCCTTGTCCACCAGTCCTGCGAGCGCAGTGTAGGTGTTCGAGCGTGAAATGCCTGTCTGCTTTGCTGCCTCATAGCCGGTCAGCTGACCAGCCTTCAAGAGCAGCACGTACAGCGTTGCTTCCTGCTTTGTTAAATTAAAATTAGTAAGACCTTCGATAAGATTCATAAACCCTCATTCAGCACTTCTTGTATTTCGACGGAACGCGTTAAGCGCATCGTTACGCGCTTTTCTAATTGTTCCTTTTCAAGAACACTATACTACCTTTTTTCCAGGTTGTCAATAGCTAACCAAATATTTTTCGTTTTAAGCATAAAAACATCCTCTCTGCCGCCTATAGCGGTAAAGAGGATGTTTCATTTGTTACAATGCGCACTTCACCAGATAAATGACGAGGCCGATAAACGCGCCCATGAAGGTGCCGTTCAGGCGGATATTCTGCATATCGCTGTCCACCTTGCTGCGCACCACCTCACTCAGACGTGCATCCGTCATAGCCTGCATAATTTTTTCGATAAGCTGGCCAAGCTTACTCTGTACCCACAGAAGCAGCAGCGTGATTAAATGCTGCAAATATTTTTCCAGCTCCGCGCAGAACGCTTCGCCACGCTTCAGCTGGTCTTCAACAAGCGTCAGCGCTTCGTCAATCGCTCTGGACAACAGCGTCGGCACTGCGACCTCGCTCCCTGCACAGCTCTGCGAACGGCACAGCATGGCAATCGTGTTGTCCATCAGCTGCTTGAGCGCCGGTGCCAGCTCAATATCCTGCACGGCGCGGCTCTGCAAAAGGCTCACCAGCTGCTGCCATTCGCGGCGGCTGTACACTGCGTAGAACAGGCGACGTACCTGCTCAATAAACCAGCCGCGCCACTCGCTGTCCTGCTGCAGACGGTCGGCTGTGTTCGCCAAAGCGCTACAGATAGAATCCGTGGCATCGTCGATATTGACAATATCCAGCTTTTCTCCCAGCCAGCTTGTGAAGCGTGACCACAGGCTCTTTTCCTTCTTCGCCTGCAGCTGCTCCTCCAGCTTCCTATGGATATAACGGCGCGTCTCCTCCGACCTAGCCAGCTCAGCAAGCTTCGCCAGCAGCCAGTCGCACAGCTGCTCATCCTTGCGCTGCTCGGAAATATTTACCAAGAGGTCGTTAAGATATTTATAGGCCTCCATATCGCTGAGTGCAGTCTTGATTTTCGTCTCTGCCCTGCGGCTCAAGGCCTCGGTATCTATATCTCGCAAAAGGCCTTCCACATAGTCCAAAAGCCAGCCCTTCGCCTGCGCTCTGTTCTCCGCCTTGGCAAGATAAGCGGTGATGGCTTCGACAGCTTGGAAATTTTTCTTCATGCGCAGCAGCGTCAGCTTCGTAAGCAACTCCTCCTGCAGCATCTTGACGCAGCCCTTGACGAAGGCCTCCCTGCTGCGCGGCAGAATTGCCGTATGCGCTGCCAGAAACGGCAGCAGCCTTGCTATCCACGGCACCTCAAACACCGCTGTTACGGCGAACCAGTCGGCAAAGCTGCCCACCAGCGCCGCCTCTGCAACGTAATAGCCCAGCACAAGCCAGTCGCCCTCCAGCGGCCCGAAGTGAAAGGGCAGCACATAATTTACTCTGGCATATAAAAAGGCTCCGTACAAGCAGCCGGAAGCGAAAAACGCTTGGTTTGCCTTACGCAGAAATATTCTTTTCACATTCATCTCAGCCCACCAGCCTTTCTGCCATAGCCGCCACCATAAATAATACTGCACCCAAAAGACCGCCGATAACAGTGCCGCTGATGCGGATATTCTGCAAATCATCGCCCACCTTCGCCTGCAGCTTGCCGATAACATCATCCCGCTTAAAGCCTGCCAGCTTCTCGCTAATCAGCTGACGCAAAGCGTCCTGCTTCAGCTCCAGCGCCTGTGCCAGCAGCTTTTTGAGCACGCTGTCCGTCTGCGCCAGCTTGTCCTCATCCTGTGCCAGCTCCGCAATTTTCTCCTGCGCCAGCGCAAACAGCCAATCTGAATTCTGCTGCCGCAGCTCTGCTCTCAGCGCTAACGCATTATCGAGCACCAGCTGCGCCGCCTTATCGTTAATCCAGTTCTGGAAAGCAATATCATGCCGCAGCTCCTCCAGCTTCGCCAGCAGCCAGTTGTCAAGCATACGCCGCAGCTCACTGCTGCCGTCCCCCAAATCGTCCAGCAGCCTTTCCAGCGCTTCGACAAAATAAGGCAGCAGCTTCTCTGCCTCGCCGCTCACGAAAAAGTCACGCAGAATGCTGTCCTGCGTATAATGCGCCTCCGCGCGCTGCGCCATTCTCCGCAGCAAAGCCGTAAACTCCGCACAGTGCAGCAGACGCTTGCCCTCGGCAAGCAGCAGTGCCCAGATACCGTCGAGCCTATTGTTGGCGATTGCTCTCTGCGCCACGTCCAACAGAATGTCGGAGAGATGCAGGCTTGGCAGATAACGCGGCACCTCCGCAAGCAGCAGCTGCTCTGCCTCCTGCGTATTGAGCTTATGCAGCACTTCGTCAGCCAAGGGCTGCAAAACGCTGCGCGCCGCGTCTACATTCTGCGGCTCACTAAAATGCTCTGTCAAAAGACGCGCAAAGCTTTCATTCTCCACCGCCAGCATCACATTCTGCGGTGACAGCAAATCCGTACAGACGAAGTCCGTCAGTCCCTCCTGCAGGTCAGCATAGCGTCTGCGCAGCATATCCGTACCCGGCGCAGCTATATTAAAGGGCTTTTCAAAAATCGCCGTCACGCCCCACCAGTCCGCCAAGCCGCCAATTGTCGCTGCCAGCGCTGTATGATGCACAAAGTCCAGCAGCACGCTGCCCTGCGCCCACGGATAGGACGCAGCCGCCGCTAAGCTCACGCCTGCCAGCAGAGCGTTCGCCTGCTTTTTTACCGCTACAGCCATAGAAAGACCTCCTTTAGATTCAAGAATAAATCATCTTTATCATATAACATATATGCACAAGATGCAAGCTTGACAAGCACTTATAATTTATCTATAATAAAAAGAAAGAGAGACCCTGACAGTCGCGAGTCAGTCCTCTCCGAAAATGTAATTCAATGAGAAAGGCTGCTGACGACCGTTCAGGCGGCCTTTTTTATTGCAATGCTAATTTTACTTATGTAATTTCACAATCGCAATGATAACAGTGACTAAGATTATCATCAGCGTTCCAAACTGGAGCATTAAAGACAATGCTTCGTATACAGTCACGTTATCACCTCCTTACGGAGTGACCAACCTATCAGGAGTCTCTGCTAATATTATAACAAAACGTTCGGGATACAACAAGATGTTTGTTGTATCTTTTTTATTTCCCCGCCAGCAAGGTCTGCACCGCATCGCTCGCCACCAGCACAGCCGCAGCCAAATCCTCTGCCCTGCTCTCTTCCTCAGGACAATGGCTGCGTCCGCCAATGCTAGGCACAAACAGCATTGCCGCAGGCAGCTGCTCGCCAAAAATCTGCGCATCGTGCCCGGCGCCGCTCGGAAGCTGCATATGTGTGAGGCCTCTAACAGCACAGCTTGCCGCAAAAAGCTCCTTGATATACGCATCCATAACAACAGGCTCTGCGTCTAGCAGCGTTTCTACGTCATAGGTCAGTCCGGAAGCAGCCTGCATCTGCTCAAGGTCTGCCACAAGCCCCTGATACTGGCTCGTTATTGCCGCTTTATCTACGCCCCTGATATCGACGGTAAACGTAACCGTCTGAGGCACAATATTGATAATATTCGGCTCAACCTGCAAAAAGCCTACTGTTGCCACAGTATTTGGGAAGCAGCGTGCTCTGTCGCCTATTTTGCTGATAACCTTCGCCGCCTGCTCCAGTGCATCCTTACGCATATGCATGGGCATCGTGCCAACATGGTCTGCGCGGCCATTTATTCTGACGCTGACTCTCTTGATGCCAACGATTACATCGACTATGCCGATTTGCTTGTCCGCCGCCTCCAGCACCGGTCCCTGCTCGATATGCACCTCAAGAAAGGCCTTGATATCCCTGCGCTGATGCTCTGCAATCTCTTCCGGCTTCAGTCCATAGGCAGCCATTGCCTCATAAACGCTGATGCCGTCTGCATCAGTCTGCTTGTGCAGGTCCTCTACCGTAAGCTGTCCCAGCAAAACCTTGCCCGTAAACAGCCCCACATGAAATCTTGCGCCCTCTTCATCGTTCGTCGCAATCACTTCCAACGAATAATGCGGCTTTTTCCCTGACTTTTTAAGCAGACGAGCGACCTCAATAGCACAGACAACGCCTGCGATACCGTCATAAGCACCGCCATGTCCCACGGAATCAAAATGCGAGCCTATCATTATCGTTGCAGGCGTTTCTCCCTCCAGCCTGCCAATCAGCGCACCACTGTTATCAAGACGCACGGTCAAGCCTGCCTCCTCCATCAGCTGCTGCAGATAAGCGCAAGCCCTGCGTGCCTCCTCCGTAAACGGAAATCTTGTTACGCCGTTGCCCGGAGTCGCAGTAAATTTTTTCAGCTCAGCCAGCTCTTCTCTGATATTATTGCTAATTTCTGTCATAATCATATCCGCACCTCTTTCACAAAAAGCGTAGAAGCAGTCCGTCCTCTACGCTTTTATTGTACCATTTTATTTTATCTTTTTAAACAAACGCTTAGTATTCGCCGTCGCCAGCGCCGCCAGCTCCTCAAACTCCATGCCCAAAACCTCTGCCGCATTACGTGCGGTGTATTCCACATAGCCAGGGTTGTTGCGTTTGCCGCGGAACGGCACAGGCGTCAGATAAGGACAGTCGGTTTCCAAAAGCAGCAGCTCCTTAGGGATATACTGCATCACCTCGCGCACCTTCTGCGCATTCTTATACGTCGACGTACCGCCGAAGCCGAAGTAATAGCCGCGCTTAGCCAGCTCCTTCGCCATCTCCAGCGAACCGCTGAAGCAGTGGAAGACAGCCTGCACGCCAGTGATTTCCTTTTGGAACAGCTCCAGCATATCGCCATGCGCATCACGGTCATGAATAATAATCGGCAAATCAAACTGCTTTGCCAAATCCACCTGCTCGCAGAAAATACGCTTTTGCACCTCGCGCGGCTCGTTCTCCTTCCAGTAATAGTCAAGGCCGATTTCGCCAATCGCTACAACCTTCGGATGCTGCGCCCACGCTGCCAGCTGCTCAAGATAATTGTCGGCAATACCCTTGAGATTTTCCGGATGATAGCCGACAGCCGCATAGATGAACGAATGCTTTTCCGCCAGCGCCACAGCCTTCGCTGAGCTTTCTGCGTCACAGCCGGGATTGACAATGCCGTCCAAGTCCTGCTCCAGCTGCGCGATAAGCTCCTCGCGGTCAGCGTCAAACGCCTCGTCGTCCAAATGTCCGTGGGAATCCCACAAGCCAGTTCTACTCATAATTTACCTCACATACATAAACACGTTCAGATAAAGCTGCAGGAAAAACAGCAGACTGAACATCACATAACGGAAAATAGCCGTCTTGCGTGAATAATACTCGCAGCCGGGCAGATAAAACTCTCGCGGATTCTGCGGATTATAAACAATTTTACGCGGCAGCTTCAAGGTAAAGCCGCGCTCGATAACTTCCTCGTCCTTGCTTCTTTCACCCTTCGCCTCGTTCAAGGCCTCACTGTACTCCACGCCGTCCACCGTATAGGTGAAAACAGGGCAGAGCTGCTTGCCGCGCGACCAGCTCGTCTTATAACCGCTGATTACTGCGCGCAGCTCCGTCGTGCAGACATTCTGCAGCTTCGGGAAATAACCCTTCCAGAACACGCGCACCACGCTGAAAAGATACAGCAGCATCGCCAGCTTAATCAGCCACACCATGCTCTTGAACATATACAGGTCGTAGCCGGGATAATGTTTCGCCAGCCATGCATGCGGTAAAAGGTAAGGGATCAGACTGCTGACAAGAACCAGCAGCATACTGATACCAATGAGCAAGTAAGGACGCCAATATAAACGAGAGAATAGTTTCTCAGACAATAGTAACGCTCCTTAAAAACTATAAACTAAGTACAAAAGACTGCCGAGAAGGTGCCAGATACGAGCAAAATCGACGACGGCGTACTAGATGTACGTCTAGAAGATTTTGTGAAGTAGATGGCGCCTTATTCGGCAGTCTAACTTTTTATTTTACTCTGCTGCCAGATACCAAGTTCTGCGGATCAACCAGCGCCAGCTTGCCCTGTCCGTCAGAAGCACACAGCAGCATGCCGCAGGACTCGATGCCCATGAGCTTTGCAGGTGCCAGATTTGCGACAACAACAACGTTTCTGCCTACCATCTGCTCAGGCTCATAGTATTGGGAAATACCGCTGACGATGGTACGCACTTCATTGCCGATTTCCACCTGCAGCTTCAGCAGCTTTTTGGATTTCTTCACCTTTTCTGCTGCGAGAACCTTGCCTACGCGCAGGTCAATTTTCTCAAAGTCAGGGAAGGCAATCTCCGGTTTAATCGGCTCCATAGCGGGCTTTGCTTCCTCCTGCGGTGCAGGAGCAGCAGCCTTATGCTCATAGCGCTTGCCGCCGATAATGGTTGCGCCGTCCTCAGCGATTTCGATACGCGGATAGAGCGGCTCGCCCTTAGCAACCTTCGTGCCGTTTGCCAGACCGCCCCAAGCAGCGTCAGCCAACAGGAACTGCTCAGGCACAGCCAGACCAAGCTGGGTGTAAATCTTCGGGCTGGTGGTCGGGATATACGGGCTGATAAGAATAGCCACGATACGCAGAGTTTCTGCGAGGTTATACATAACGGTTTTCAGACGGTCAGCCTTAGCTTCGTCCTTCGCGAGAATCCACGGACCGGTTTCGTCGATGTATTTGTTAGCGCGGCTGATTAAAGCCCACACGCCCTTGATAGCGTTGTTGATTTCCATATGGTCCATAGCCCATACGTATTTTTCTACGGTTTCCTTAACCAGAGCCTTCAGCTCGTCATCGATAGGCTCGCTGGCACCAGCATCCTCCACAATGCCGCCATGATATTTTTCAATCATGCTGACGGTTCTGTGCAGCAGGTTGCCAAGGTCATTTGCAAGGTCAGCGTTTACGCGGGTAATCAGAGCATCACGAGAGAAGTTGCCGTCACTGCCAAGGTTGATTTCGCGCAGCAGGAAGTAGCGGATAGCGTCAGCGCCGAACTCGTCAATCAGGCCCAGCGGGTCGATAACATTGCCCTTGGATTTGGACATTTTATCGCCGTCGACTACGAGCCAGCCATGGCCGTAAACCTCCTGCGGCATCTCGAGGCCCATAGCGTGCAGCATAATCGGCCAGATAATCGTATGGAAGCGCACGATTTCCTTGCCTACGAGGTGCAGGCTTGCCGGCCAGTATTTATGGAAGAACGCATCATCTACGCCATATTTGATACCGGTCAGATAGTTCAGCAGAGCGTCGAACCATACATAAACAACGTGCTTCTTATCGAAGGGAACAGGAATGCCCCAATCGAAGGTGGTACGCGTAATGCACAGGTCCTCAAGACCTTGCTTAACGAAGTTAATCATCTCATTACGACGGCTTGCAGGCTGAATGAAATCAGGATGCTCTTCGATGAATTGCAGCCACCAGTCCTGATATTTGCTCATTTTGAAGAAATAGCTTTCCTCCTCCATCTCCTCAACAGGACGATGGCAGTCAGGGCAGCAGCCGTTCTCGTCGAGCTGACGCTCCAGCCAGTAGGATTCGCACGGAACGCAGTACAGGCCCTTGTAGTTTTTCTTATAGATATCACCCTGCTCATAAATTTTTTGCAGTGCATCCTGAACTACCTTGTGATGGCGCTCCTGACTAGTGCGGATAAAGTCATTGTTGGAGATATTCAGGCGCTCCCAGAGCAGCTTGAAGTTAGCGATAATAGCATCAACATATTGAATCGGGGTTACGCCCTTTTCCTTTGCTTTGCGCTGGATTTTCAGACCATGCTCGTCACTGCCGGTCAGGAAGAAAACGTCCTCGCCCTTCAGACGATGGAAACGTGCAAGGCTATCGGCAATCGTCGTGCAGTAAGCATGACCGATATGCAGATTATCACTCGGATAATAGATTGGTGTGGTAATATAATAACTCGGTTTAGTCATTGTTTATCTCTTCTCCTTCGGAAATTAATTGGTTATATAGCTCCCTTTTGGGGATTTTACGTTTTTTTGCGACCTGTGCCAGCGCAGACTTTTTATCTACGCCCTCAGCCATGAGCCTGCGTACCTCGTCGAGCGGCTCCAGCTGCTGCTCCTCCGTCGCAGCCTTGCCATCGCCGGCGCCCAGCACCAGACAGAACTCGCCGCGCGGAGAGTTTTCCTCCAGCCAGCTCAGACAGCCGCTGACCGTGCCGCGATAAAATTCCTCATGCAGCTTCGTCAGCTCGCGTGCCGCTGCCAGCGGACGGTCGCCCCAGCAGGCCAAAATATCCTTCAGCACCTCCACAATACGGTGCGGTGCTTCATAAAGAATCATCGTAGCCGGAATATGCTGCCACAGCTCCAGCTGCTCGCGGCGGTTGCGCTTGCTCTTCGGCAGAAAGCCGCCAAAGAAGAACGGATACGTCGGCAGACCGCTGGCAATCAGCGCACACAGAGCTGCATTCGCGCCCGGCACAGGCACGACGCGCGCGCCCTGCGCAATTGCATCATGCGCCAACGCCTCGCCCGGGTCGGCAATGCCCGGAAAGCCTGCGTCGCTCACAAGGGCAATGCTTTTGCCCTCCAAAAGCTGCTCTAAAAGATAAGCGCCTTGCTTTTCCTTGCTGTGCTCATCGTAACGCACAAGGCGTCCCTTAATATCAAAATGATTTAATAGCTGCAGGGTATGACGAGTATCCTCTGCTGCAATGAGGTCTGCCTCCTGCAGCATCCGCAGTGCTCGCGGCGTCATATCCTCAAGATTACCTATGGGCGTAGCGCATAGATAAAGAGTTCCGTATTTATCATTAATTTTTTGCTCCATTGTCACAGCCTCGCCTCCATAGAAACCCATAATATAATAATTTTATCACAATAAGCTGGATAAATAAAGAAAAACGCGCAACTTTCGCTGCGCGTCCGCTTATTTATAACTATTTTTCTCGCCAAAAATTTTCTGCACCATCTGCTCCGCCTTAGCGTTCACCTCATCGTCTATATAAGGCAGCGCCTGCAGCAAAGCGTAGGCCAGCACAGCAACATCATCCGTATAGCCGACAACAGGCAGCAGGTCGGGAACAACATCCACAGGCAGCACCAGATAAGCCAAGGCGCCCATAATAATCGTCTTTACCTTAGCCGGCAGCTCCGGCTTTTGCAAAACATAATAAAGCTGAAATGCCTTAAGCAAGGCCTCTCTGCCGATAACTCCGGCAAACCTCATAGCCTTATGCAAAAAGGCCTCTTCGTTATAATCCGCTGAATTTTTCTCAGCATTATCGCGACATTCTTCATCAGAAATTTTCTTCGGCAGCATAAAAGTCACTCCTTTGCCTTACTAAAAAACTACGTAACCTTGCTTTCCTCTTTGCTTCAATTTAAAAACTACGTGCGCACAACACGCCTAAGCCTGCTGCCAGCACGCCAAGAACAACACTGCCGCCGGCATACCCCAGCGCAACCGCCAGCCTGCCCTCCATAAGCAGCATCAAGGCCTCATAGCCAAATGACGAAAACGTCGTAAAGCCGCCCAAAAGCCCCACGCATAAAAACAGCCGCCAAGCCGCAGGCAAAAGCTCTCTTTCCACTATTATCGTCATCAAAACACCCATAGCAAACGAGCCGCTGATGTTGATGATAAACGTGCCCCAAGGCAGTCCGCTCATCAGCAGCCTGCTCACTATATTCCCCACTAGGTAACGGCAGACTGCACCAATAGCGCCGCCACAGGCTATCACTAAAATATCCATTAATAAGCTCCTCACGCTTTACATAGCGTTGTTTTTCCTTCGCTAATAAATTCTTATCCGTCACCTTAATTGTAGCAAAATATTATGCGAACATCAACAAGCAGCTTAAAGAAAGCTAATTCTCGGCCAAACAATAATCATGCTTACGTTTTAGCCGAACAACAGCGTAAAATCACAAAAGCACGCCGCAGCCTGCGCTTTCGCGCAAACCACAGCGTGCTCTTATAATGCAAATTAAAATCAGCCGATTTCTGCTTCCTTTTCCGTACCGCGAACGTTAATCGGATGGTTGTTTTCGTCAACCATAACAACCTTCGGCACATAGGTTTTTGCTTCTTTCTCAGTCATGAGGCTGTAAGCGATGATGATAACAGTGTCGCCAACCAGAACCTTGCGTGCTGCTGCACCGTTCAGGCAGATTACGCCGCTGCCACGCTCACCAGCGATAACATAGGTTTCCAGACGGTTACCGTTGTTGTTGTCTACGATTTGTACGCGCTCGCCCGGCAGGATACCGGACAGCTCCAGCAGCTCGCTGTCGATAGTGATGCTGCCCATATATTCCAGGTTAGCCTGGGTTACAGTTGCGCGATGAATTTTGCCATGATGCATTGTATAAAGCATATTATTTTTCCTCCAAAACTACGTTATCAATCAGACGGGTGGTGCCGAATTTTACTGCTACAGCCAGCAGGTTGCTGCCTGCCATCGGTGCTGCTACAGGCTTCAGTTCCGGCAACGCATAAATTTCTACATAATCAATATCAGCCATCGGCTCTTCTTTAATAGAAGCGGTTACAGCAGCGGTGATTTTTGCTGCGTCACGCTCGCCAGCCTCGTACTGCTCCTTAGCAGCCTTCAGGCTACGGCTCAGTACCAGTGCTGCCTTGTGCTCTGCTTCGCTCAGATAGGTGTTACGGGAGCTTTTTGCCAAACCGTCAGCCTCGCGGACAATCGGCATAATGCGCAGCTGGATGTTGAAGAACAGGTCTTTTACCATGCGTTTCAGAACCTCAACCTGCTGTGCGTCCTTCTGACCGAAGTAAGCACGGTCCGGCTGTGCCAGGTTGAACAGCTTGGTAACAACAGTGGTTACACCGCGGAAGTGAATCGGACGGGTGCGGCCGCACAGTACCTTCGTAATTTCGCCGGTTACCTCTACCCAGGTTGCATCCTCGCTCGGATACATTTCCTTCGGAGCCGGAGCAAATACTACGTTAGCGCCCATGCTTTCAGCCAGCTTGCAGTCAGCCTCCAAAGTACGCGGATAAGCGTCCAGGTCTTCGTTCGGGCCGAACTGAGTCGGGTTTACGAAAACGCTGATAACAACAAAGTCGTTTTCCATGTTAGCTGCTTTAATCAGGGATGCATGGCCTTCATGCAAAGCGCCCATAGTCGGCACCAGGCCAATGGTCAGGCCCTGAGCTTTAGCTGCTGCAACCTCTTCGCGCAGCTCTGCAACTGTATGTACTAATTTCATTTTGAATTACCTCACTTTATATTTAAGCTTATCAATATAATTTTTCTAAAACAGCGTCATCAATTTTAAAGGTATGCTCCGGTGCGGGGAAGGTTCTTGCCTTGACATCAGCAATATAGCTCTTCACTGCGTCTACAGTAGTGTCATGCAGGTTAGCATACTTCTTAACAAATTTCGGGCAGAAGCCAGTAGAAACGCCCAGCAGGTCGTTGCACACGAGCACCTGGCCGTCACAGCCGTTGCCGGCACCGATACCAATCGTCGCCATCGTGGTCAGCTCGCTCGTTACCTTGGCAGCCAGCGCAGCAGGAACGCATTCCAGCACACAGGCAAACGCACCAGCAGCCTCCAAAGCCTTGGCATCATCAATCATCTTCTGTGCAGCAGCAATATCCTTGCCCTGTACCTTAAAGCCGCCCAGCTGGTTTACAGATTGCGGAGTCAGACCGATATGAGCGCATACAGGAATGCCTGCCTGCACCAGACGCTCTACGAGAGGTACTACCTCAGAGCCGCCCTCAAGCTTCACCGCCGTGCAGCCGGTTTCCTTCAGGAAGCGTGCAGCATTATACATGCCGTCAACGATGCTTGCCTGATAGCTCATGAAGGGCATATCGCCAACCACCAAAGCAGTGCTGTTGCCACGCATAACAGCCTTAGTATGATGAATCATTTCATCCATTGTTACAGGAACAGTGGAATTATAACCTAAGATTACGTTACCCAGGGAATCGCCGACAAGAATCATATCCACGCCTGCTTCATTCACATTGCGGGACATTGCTACGTCGTAAGCGGTTATCATCGTGATAGGTTCGCCCTTCTGTTTCATTTCTTTAATCGTTGCGACTGTTACTTGTTTGTTAGCCATAATTTCCTCCAAGCAATTTTCTCAGCTCGTCAGCTGTATTCTCGTCAATAGTGCCATTAGCCAAAGCCAGCGAGGTCGTCGCCAAGCCTAAAGAGCAATAATTAGGCAAGATTGCTTCCGGCAGAGCTGCCAAATGCTTCGCTACCGTGCTGACATCACCACGGGCGATAGGTCCGGTCAAAACCGCTGCAGGATTTTGTGCTGCCTCAAGATTTGCTGCCGTGCCCTTGAACAAGGGCAGCAGTGCCTCCCAGGCTGCCGCATCGCTTCCCGTCCAGCGTGACATCAGCTGCGCTGCCATAGCCTCTACGGCCACAGCATAATTGGAGCAGATGCACGCCGCTGCATGATAGGCAGCACGCTCAGCAGCAGGTACGCTGAACGCCCTGCAGCCAAAAAGCTGCACCAGCTCTCTGGCTGCGTCCTGCGCCTCACTGTCACCGTCCAGCGCCATATACACGCCGTTCAGCTGCGTTTTGCCTCCGGCAAAGCTTTGCAGCGGATGCAAGCTGCCCACGTGTGCGTCCACAGCCTGCAGCGGAGCCAACGGCTCCAATCCCAGACTGCCGCTCACATGCAGCACTATCTTTTCTGCCGGCGCAACGCTCTGCGCCAGCTCCTGCGCTGCTGTGCCTATTAAACGATCCGGCACAGTCAACAGCAGCACATCTGCTGCCTGCCACAGCCCGGCGTTATCCATCGGCGGCACGCCGAACTCCTGCGCCAGCCGCAGGCTGTGCTGCTCTGTCGAAGCAGTTATACCAGCCAAAGCACCTGCATCACGCAGATAGGCAGCAAAGCAGCTGCCTACGCGGCCGCCGCCAATAATACCAACCTTCATAATTGCCCTCCCTTTCTGACCACTGGAGACTCTGTGCAAAGCTAAGGCTGCGGAATGCTGCAAAAGGCTTCTAGCATATAAAAAGCGCATTCCGGTCAGAATGCGCATAAAATAGCCTACTTTTTTGCGTCTTCGTCCCGGTCTTATAGATCCAAGCGATTATTGACTTATAAATTTCTGGTAAACCTCACTGCTTGCTGCTCCAGCTCATTTCTCATGCTACTGTGCACCAGTGGATTTTACCGCACTTATAATAGCATATAAAGCGCCAGTTGGCAAGCAAAATATGTTATAATAAGAGAAAAACACAAGGAGGTTCTTCCCATGCCCTATGTAAACATCAAAATCACCAAAGAAGGCAACGTTACCCCTGAGCAGAAGCGTGCTCTCATCGAAGGTGCAACCAATCTGCTGCACGACGTTCTAGGCAAAAACAAAGCCACCACTGTTGTCACCATCGACGAGGTAGATACTGACAACTGGGGTATCGGCGGCGTACCTGTAACCGAAATCCGTAAAAATGCGGCTGCGAAAAAATAATTTTTTCCTTTATATTAAGGCGATTTATCGTTAACCACAAAATAAGCAACGGCTGACAGCTATAACTCACAAAATATAGCAGTCAGCCGTTTTTTCTTTTATCCGCTCATGGTTAACCATACTATTTTAGTAGGTTGACACTTTTCTTTACACAGCGTATACTTAAGCTATATCAAGTTAACCATGTCAATTCTTTAGTTAACCAAAAATAAATCATGAAGGTGAAAATTATGAGCAAAGGTCTTTTTATTACAGCAATCGGTACAGACATCGGCAAAACCTATGTCACCGGCCTCCTTGTCAAACGCTTGCGCGATGCAGGCGTGAACGCAGGCTATTACAAGGCTGCGCTGAGCGGCGCAGAGGAGCAGGCTGACGGCAGCTGGCTGCCGGGCGACGCTGCCTTCGTTGCCAAAATCGCCAATATTCCTGAAAAACCGGAAAGCCTTGTTTCCTACATTTATAAGGAAGCCGTTTCGCCGCATCTGGCAGCTCTACGCGAGGGCAATCCCGTAGAAATGTCCAAGGTCGAGGCTGACTACAAGGCTGCCCTTGCCAAATACGATTACGTAACAATGGAAGGCAGCGGCGGCATTATCTGCCCCATCCGCTGGGACGAGGAGCACATCCTGCTCGAGGACATCATCAAACACCTCGGCTTAGGTGTGCTAGTCATCTCCAACGCAGCGCTCGGCTCCATCAACAACTGCGTACTGACCATCTCCTACCTCAAGCAGAAAAACATCCCTGTACGCGGCATCATCCTGAATAACTATGACGGCACAAACTTCATGCAGGCCGACAACAAGCGCATGATGGAGGAAATCACCGGAGTTCCTGTGCTTGCCTGCGTAGCAGAGAATGCCAGCGAGCTGGATATTGACGTTGAAACGTTGAAAGGTTTATATAAATAAGTTGGGATTTGATGATGAGAATACCCTCTCCGCCTCGTGTTGCTCGGCACCTCTCCCTTACAGGGAGAGCATATTAGCCGTGCTATTTGTACGATAGTACTTGGAATAAGTTTCCCCTGTAAGGGGAAATGTCAGCGTAGCTGACAAAGGGGTATTTGAAGTGCATAAGGAGTAGGGAGCAATTTCCCTACAACCCCCAATTTATCACTAATTTAGGAGGAAGAAATTATGAACAATAAAGTAGCAGATTTACAAAAAAGAGATTTAGCCCACATCTGGCATCCCTGTTCCCAAATGAAGGACTACGAAACCCTGCCCCCCATCATCGTCGACCACGCCAAAGGCTCCTACCTTTACGCTGCTGACGGCACCAAATATCTCGATATCATCAGCAGCTGGTGGTGCAACCTTTTAGGTCATAGCAACCCGAAAATCAACGCTGCTATCACCGAGCAGATTGAAAAGCTCGAGCACGTTATCTTTGTAAACTTCACCCACGAGCCTGCTATCAAGCTGTGCGAAGAGCTGGTTGACGTTCTCCCCAAAGGCTTAAATAAATTCAACTTTGCCGACAACGGCTCCTCTTCTGTAGAAATCGCGCTGAAAATCGCGTTCCAATATCAGCTGCAGACCGGTCATCCCGAAAAGCAGCGCTTCATGTGCCTCAGCGAAGGCTATCATGGCGAAACCATCGGCGCTCTGTCCGTTGGCAGCATGGACCTCTTCGCACAGATGTACAAGCCCATGATGATGAACAACATCCACGTAAAGGCTCCTGACTGCTACCGCTGCCCGTTTGCCAAGGACCGCGAGCACTGCCAATGCGAATGCTTCAAGTTTGCTGAAGAAGAATTTGCTAAGCACGCCAAGGAAACCGCTGCCATCATCGTTGAGCCTATCGTACAAGGCTGCGCAGGCATGCGTATCTATCCGCCTCTCTATCTGCAAAAGCTGCGTAAGCTCTGCGATGAATACGGCGTACTGCTGATTGCCGACGAAATAGCTACCGGCTTTGGCAGAACAGGCAAAATGTTCGCCTGCAACCATGCCGGCATCACTCCGGATATCATGTGCATCAGTAAGGCACTCACCGGCGGCTACCTGCCGATGGCTATTGTCTGCACCACCGACAAGATTTACGATGCCTTCTACGATGATTACAACAAGGGCAAGCAATTCATGCACAGCCACACCTATTCCGGCAACCCTATCGGCTGCGCTACCGCCCTCGCTGTCCTCAATATCATGAAGGAAGAAAATATTCTTGAGCACGCTGCGGAAAAGGCAACGTACTTCCATAATGCGCTCATGGATACCTTCGGCGACCACAAAAACATTGGCGAAATCCGCCATATCGGCCTGATTAACGCTATGGAGCTTGTTACCGATAAGGATAAGAAAATCGGCTTCGACGGCAACCTGCGTATCGGCTACGAGATTTACAAAAAAGCCTTGACGCACGGCCTGCTGCTGCGTCCGCTGGGCAACGTTATATACTTCAATCCGCCGCTGAATATCGAAAACGAGGATTTAGACAAAGCTATCGCTCTTGCTAAGCAATCCATGGATGAGGTTTTAAAATAAGGAGCAATAAATGAAAGATTTGAGTATGAAAGAGCTGACTACTATCGCTTTATTAGGTGTCTTGATTCTGATTTCAGGTTCTTTTAAAATCCCTTCGCCAATTGCCGGTGGCGAATTTCAGTTATCTGCACCAATCGCCGTGCTCATCTGCGCATGCTTCGGCTTTAAGCGTTACATTATCGCAGGTATCCTTGCAAGTATGCTCGGTATGATGCTCGGCATGCACAACATCATCAACGTACTTGTACAGATGGTGTTCCGCGTTGTTGCCGGCGGCACCATGGCCCTGCTCGGTACAAATCTGCTTACCGTTGCTGTCAGCGGCCCGCTCGGAACCTTCGCTGCACGCCTTGTGCTGTGGCAGGTTACTGGTGTTAGCTGGGTTGCACTCACCGCCGCAGCCGCTCCGGGGATGATTTTTACCGCGATTGCTGCCAGTGTATTCTACAAACCGGCACAGCAGCTGCTGACACGAGTTGCTGCCTTAAGAAGCTAAAGGAGATTAGCCATGCCCCTCTATAGTATAAAAATGCGTGCAGCCAAAGACGACCTGCATGTCAGCGGTGCCGAGCGCATTATTCCGCAGAATGCTGTGAGCAGCGCTGTCAGCGCCCTCACCGAACGCGCCCTGCACCACGGTCTTGGCCGCGCCGACTTCATCAACATCAAAATGGAAGAGGTCAAGCCGGCGCAGCTTGAATATCTCGACGCTCTGCCTGTCAGCAAGCGTCCTGCCTCAACCGTTGAAGAAACATATCAGATTATGCGCTCTATGCTCTGCGAGCTGGACTTAGAAGCCAAGGCTGATGAGCTTATCGACCTTTTGCGCCACAACCATCCTATGCGCGGAGCAGTGCTCTACGACGTAGCCACCAGCCAGCGCCTTGAGCCTGACCATGAGCGCGGCATCCGCGTCACCTATATGGACGCCGAGGGTGCAGCCAGCACCAGCAGCGGCAAGAACCACTTCCGCGAGGCCATCGTGCTGGCCACCAAGGTCGTTCACGCTCCCGGCATCATCGCCGAGCTGTGCCTCTCCGATGACCCTGACTACCTTGTCGGCTACCTTGCTTCCCTAAAGCATGGTTATGTACGCCTGATGCCAATGAAGGAGCTGGGCAATCCCCATGGTGGGCGCGTCTTCATCTTCGACAGCACCAAGGCCAAAGCTGAGGACGCTATCAACTATTTAGAAAAGCAACGCGTGCTCGTGCGCGGTCTGCCTGTCGAAAAGCCTGCTAATCCTGACCCACAGCAGATTTTTGCTGACGAATTAAAGCAGCTCAAGGAGCAGAACCTTTACCGCTCTCTGCGCACCATGGACAGCGAGCAGAGCAGCTACGTCGAAATGCAGGGGCGCAAAATTTTGATGTTTGCCTCTAACAGCTATCTTGATTTAGCCGCAGACGCACGCGTAAAGCAGGCTGCAGCAGACGCCGCGCTCCAATGGGGCGCAGGCAGCGGCGGCAGCCGCCTGACCACAGGCAACACCGCCCTGCATGAAGCACTCGAAAGCAAGCTGGCGCAGTTCAAGGGCACGGAAGCAGCGCTGGTGTTCAACACAGGCTATATGGCCAACGTCGGCATTATCTCCGCGCTGTGCAATAGCGAAAGCGTTATCTTCAGTGACGAATATAACCACGCCAGCATTATCGACGGCGCTCGCCTTTCTAAGGCTCGCATCGTTGTTTATAAGCATAATGATATGCAGGATTTGGAAGCGAAAATTCTCGCCACCCCCTGCAGTCGCGGCTTAATTGTCAGCGATGCTGTTTTCAGCATGGACGGCGATATTGCTGACCTGCCTGCACTCGTTGCGCTGGGCAAAAAATATCATCTGCTGACGATGATTGATGAAGCACACGCTACGGGCGTAATCGGCAAAACCGGTCATGGCACGCTTGAGCATTTCGGCAGCACCTGCAAGCCGGACATTCTCATGGGCACGCTCAGCAAGGCTCTTGGTTCCGAGGGCGGTTATGCCTGCGCCAGCAAGGTAATCATCGACTATCTCAAGAATAAAGCACGCAGCTTTATCTTCGCCACCTCGCAGGCTCCTGCCGCTCTTGCCGCAGCACTGCGAGCTATCGAGGTGCTGGAGGAGGAACCGCAGCGTGCGCAAAGCTTGCAGCACAACGTCGACTTCTTCCTCAACGCCCTGCACGCCGAGAGCGTTGAAGCGTACTCCCCCACCGCCATCATTCCCGTAATCATCGGCGATGAGGCGACCGCCTTACAGGTTGCCAACGAGCTGCTGGCAAACGGCGTTCTCGCTCCCGCCATCCGCTATCCGACCGTAGCTAAAGGCACTGCGCGTCTACGCATTGCCCTCATGGCCACGCATACGGAGGCAGAGCTGGCGCAAACCGCCAAGCTCATTGGTGCGGCAATAAGAAAATATAAAAAATAAGCTGCATAGCAAAAAAGGCTGTGACAAAACACAGCCTTCAACAGAAAACCAGTGGAGATTTACCATCAGGTAATGATATGATACTCCTAAAGTAGACGACTGAAATATAAAAAGTCTGCTTTAGGA